>Ga0265596_1000895_pt1 | contig 15394 bp, 7 predicted proteins | sample saktaG_FD_190143 | JGI IMG/M metagenome (GOLD analysis project Ga0265596, IMG submission 190143) | Saline water microbial communities from Sakinaw Lake, British Columbia, Canada - sak_2013_06_06_60m | ecosystem: Environmental > Aquatic > Non-marine Saline and Alkaline > Saline ...
CTGTGGCGCAACGAGAAGGACATCTACGGCACGATGCTGGCGGTCAGCGAGGCCCACGGCGTTGTGTTGATGTGCTATCAGGATACGCCTTACAAGCTCGTCTCCGAGTTGGGCGGGCGCATGACGGCCCTGGAGGCCGCCACGGGCAAGCGTTTGTGGGACATCCAGGTGAGCACCGCCTCCAGGCCGCTGATCAACGGGCGGACCATCTACGCCCAGCCGAACGCGTGGGACCTGCTGACCGGCCGGCAGAAGACCGTCGGCGACCCGAAGGCCGGAAAGGAAACCCCCTGGGCCTTCGCGCGGAGCTACGGTTGCGGCACAATCTCATCGGCACCGGGCATGCTGCTGTTCCGCTCGGCGACGCTGGGCTACCGCGACCTTCTGGCCGACCAACCGATGACGAACTACGGCGGCATTCGCCCGGGGTGCTGGATCAACATCATCCCCGCCGGGGGCCTGGTGCTGATGCCCGACGCCACCACCAACTGCGAATGCAGCTACCTGATCCAGGCCACCATCGCCTTGCAGCCGCACGGCGCCTGGCCGAAATAGCCGGTTGTATGGCGTCAGAAGCCAAACCCGCGACGCGCGAGAATCTCTGGGAGAGCAAGAATGACGAGCAGAATGATAACACTCCATTGCGTTCTTCTCGCAACCGGCGCGTTTGCTGCTGTGCTGTTGGCGGCGAACGCTTCCGTTGCGAGCGCCAACGACGTTTTTTGGCTCAACAAGCCCGCCGCCGACTGGCAGACGCAGGCGCTTGCCTTGGGCAACGGGCGTTTAGGCTGCCTGGTCTTCGGCGGGATCGAAGAAGAACACATACAGTTCAACGTCGACAGCTTGTGGACCGGCGATGAGAATCCCGGCGGGGAGTACGAGACTCCCGGCATGGGGTTCTACCAGAACTTCGGCGACCTGTTCATCGACTTGGACGCCAAGGCGGACGCGACGAAGTATCACCGCGAGCTCGATATCAGCCGAGCCGTCACGTGCGTCCGTTATGTCCAGGACAGCGTCGAGTTTGTGCGGGAAACATTCGCCAGCCATCCCGACCAAGTCATCGTTTCGCGGATGACCGCCGGCGCGAAGGGCAAATACTCCGGGCGGGTCCGGCTGGTCGGCGGACGCAAGGAGAAGACCTCGGCCGGCAGCAACCGCCTCGTCTTCAGCGGGACGTTGCCCAACTCCATGGAATACGAGGCACTGGTTATCGTCACGGCCGAGGGCGGAACGGTCAAGCCGGATGGAGACGCCCTGGTTTTCAGCGGCTGCGACAGCCTGACCATTATCCTCGCGGCCGGCACGAGCTACGTCATGGATTACGCCAGAAAGTGGAAAGGCGAGAACCCTCACGCGCTGGTGACGAAGCAGGCGGAAGCGACCGCGGGGCAGTCCTGGTCCAACCTGCTAGACAGGCACGTTGAGGATTACCAGTCGCTGTATGACCGCGTGTCGGTGGATCTCGGCGAGACGCCCGATGCCCAGCTTGCCATGCCGATGGGTGAACGGCTGAAGGCGGCCAGGGCAGGAAAGCCCGATCCCAACCTGGAAGGGCTCTTGTTCCAGTTTGGGCGTTACTTGCTGATCGGGTCTTCGCGGCCGGGCACGCTGCCGGCCAATCTTCAGGGGCTGTGGAACCCCGGGAACACGCCGCCGTGGCACTCGGACTATCACAGCAACATCAACCTTCAGGCGAACTACTGGCCCGCCGAGGTGGGTAATCTGTCGGAGTGCGGCGAGCCCCTGTTCGATCTGTTGACCGCTTCGCTGGTGCCCTTTCGCAAGGCGACGAAGAAGGCCTTCGGCGAGAACATCCGAGGGTTCACCATCCGCACGTCGCACAACCCGTTCGGCGGGATGGGCTGGAAATGGAACTTGCCGGCAAGCGCCTGGTATGCCCAGCATTTCTGGGAACACTACGAGTTCACCCGCGACAGGAAGTTCCTCGAGTCCGTCGCCTATCCATATCTCAAGGAAGTGTGCCTTTACTGGGAGGATCACCTGAAGCAGTTGCCGGACGGCCGACTTGTGGTCCCCAACGGCTGGTCGCCGGAGCACGGCCCAACGGAGGACGGCACGTCGTACGATCAGGAGATCGTCTGGGACCTGCTGGCCAACACGATCGAGGCGGCGAAGGCGCTCGGCGTCGACGCCGAATACCGAACCAAGCTCTCCGCCATGCGGGACAAGCTGGTCACACCGAAGATCGGCAAGTGGGGCCAACTCCAGGAATGGATGGAAGACAGGGACGACCCGAAGGATGACCATCGCCACGTCTCTCATCTCTTCGCGGTGTATCCCGGGCGGCAGATATCGCCGGCGGAAACTCCGAAGCTTGCCGAGGCGGCGAAGGTATCCCTTAACGCCAGAGGCGACGGCGGGTGCGGCTGGACCAGGGCATGGAAGATCGCCCTCTGGGCGCGCCTGTATGACGGAAACCGCGCGCACAAGCTGCTGACCGACATGGTGACGCACAATTTCCACGACAACCTGTTTGACCACATCCGCGATTCGGGTGGCCCGTTCCAGATCGATGGCAACTTCGGCTACAGCGCCGGCCTGGCGGAGATGCTGCTCCAATCCCATGCCGGGACCATCGACCTGCTGCCCGCCCTGCCGGATGCCTGGGCGACGGGCTCCGTCAAAGGCCTGCGGGCACGCGGCGGATTCGGCGTGGACATGAGCTGGAAAGACGGCAAGCTCGTCTCAGCCACCATACGCAGCCTCGGCGGCTCCGATTGTACGGTGCGATATAATGGCAAGGCCGTGAAACTGAACGTCAAAAAGAGAACCGAAGTGAAACTCTCCGGAAAGGACACGCTGAGCATACGTCCAATTCAATAGGAAGGAATGACCGTGATCACACGACGAGACTTCATCAAGCGGGCCGGTGGCGCGGCGTTTGCGAGGGCGATGCTGGGCACGGGGCATTGTTTCGGCGCCGACAACGCCAAAGCCGAGACCAACTCGCCGCGACTGACTATGCCCACGCCGGCGCAGGTCGCCTGGCAGGACTGCGAGATCGGGCTGATCTACCACTTCGACATTTCGGTGGCGGCCGGCAGCGGAATGTGGAATAACGCCGCGCGTAAGACATTCGATCCCAACCTGTACCAGCCCGCAAAGCTGGACACCGACCAGTGGATCGAGGCCGCCAAGGCCTGCGGTGCCCGCTACGCCGTGTTCACAGCCACGCACTTCGACGGGTTTATGCAGTGGCAGTCCGACGCGTATCCCTACGGCCTCAAGCAGACGACCTGGCGCGACGGCAAGGGCGACATCGTGGCCGACTTCGTCGCCTCGTGCCGAAAGGCCGGCATCAAGCCGGGCATCTACTTCGGCGTCCATAGAAACGTCTATCAGAAAGTCTGGGGGCACTACGCGGACTGGGGCGCCGGCCGCGACACCGACGCCCAGAAAAAGTTCAACGCCATTGCCGAAAAGCAGATGACCGAGCTGTGCTCGCGGTACGGGCCGCTGATCGAGATATGGTTCGACGCCGGCACAAAGACACCCGCCGAGGGCGGGCCGGACATGCTGCCGATATTCGAGAAATACCAGCCGGACGGACTGTTCTACTCAAGCACCCAGCGGTCGGACCACCGTTGGATCGGCAACGAGGCCGGCTACGCGGGCTATCCCTGCTGGGCCACCATGCCGCGAGAAGGCAAGGACGGCCCGGTCTCGCACAACACGCCGCTCTGGAAGAAGCTTCTGCCAACCGGTGACAACGATGGCATCGTCTGGTCGCCCGCCATGGTGGACACGACGCTGAGGAACGTTGGGGCCCACGACTGGATGTGGTCAGCCAACCACGATGACACCGTCCTGCCGGTCAAAGACCTTGTGAAGATGTACCTGGAGTCGGTCGGGCGAAACAGCAACCTCGTCCTCGGCGAAGTGATCACCCCCGACGGGCTCGTGCCGGAAGGCGATATCAAGCGCCTCGCGGAGTTCGGCAGCGAGTTCAAACGCCGCTGGGGAAAGAGCGTCGCCGAGAAATCCGCCGCGGGCAAGACGCTGGAGCTCAAGCTCCCCGCGGCCGGCAAGATCGACAGCGTCGTGATCATGGAAGACATCGCCCAGGGCGAGCGAATCCAGAGCTACACGCTGGAGGGCTTGGCGGGCGGCTTGTGGAAGCAGCTCTGCAAAGGCCAGTCCATCGGGCACAAGCGCATCGAGTGCTTCCCGGCGGTCGAAATCTCGGCTGTCCGACTGACGGTTGACAAGTGCAAGGCCGAGCCGCAGATCCGCAAACTCGCCGCGTTTGGACCCGGCAAAGGCGACTTGCCATCGGTCGGTGGCATCGCGCGAATACTGTTGCCCCAAGCTTAGACGCCGGTACAGTAGTGACTCATACCGAATAACCATGCCGTAAATACAGGAGCGACGCATGAGCGCGATTGTCATTGGCAAGAACGAGTTCGTTGACAAGGTCTACGCCTGCTGGCTGGGCAAGAACATCGGCGGTACGCTGGGGGCGCCGTGGGAGTGCCACAAGTACGCGCACAACCTTGATTTCTACACCCCCGTGCCGGAGAAGGCTGCCGCCAACGACGACTTGGACCTGCAACTTATCTGGCTCAAGATGCTGCAAGACACCGGCCTGGATCCGTCGGTCCGCACGTTTGCCGAGTATTGGAGCCGCCACGCCGCGAGTTACCCGTGGAACGAGTATGGCTTCTTCATGCGGAACTTCTCGCGCGGGTTGCGGCCGCCGGTGGCGGGTTGTTTCGAGAACTACTTTGTCGACGAGATGGGCTCGCCGATCCGCAGCGAAATATGGGCGGTGCTGCATCCTGCCGACCCGCAGACAGCCGCCCGCATGGCGTGGAAGGACTCCTGCGTCGACCACGCCGGTGGCGAAGGTATGTGGGGCGAGATGTTCTGGGCCGCGGTGGAATCGGCGGCGTTCGTCGAGAAGGACCCGCTGACGTTGATCGACATCGGCCTGTCGATGATTCCCATCGCCAGTCACGTCGGCCGGAGCATTCGCGAGGCCGTCTGGTGCCACCAGGCCGGCAAGACATGGGGCCAGGCCCGCGAACGTATCGCCACGCGGTTTGGCCACCTTCAGTCCTGCAACGCGATCCCGAATCACGGGTTCACCATCATCGGCTGGCAGTACGGTAAGGACTTCGGCGACTGCCTCTGCAAGGCGGTCAACTGCGGTTATGACACCGACTGCACGGGTGCGACACTGGGCTCATTGCTGGGCATTATCGGCGGCATGGGGGCGATCCCAGAGAGATGGCGGAGGCCTGTCGGCAACGAGATTGTACTGCACGAATTCACGCGCGGTCTGAATGCCCCCAAAACGATTGACGAGTTGACGCGGCAGAGCGTCGAGCTTGCGTACAAGGCGGCCGCCGCCAAGAGCGACGTGGCGTTTGCGGACAAGACGCAGTTGCCGGCCGATCTGCGGTCGCGCCTTTACCGCAACGAGTTGGCGCTGGTGACGCGGGCACTGGATGTGCATAGTGCCGTCGAGCTCGTAGGTGGCAGCGAAGTGGCGCTGCATTACAACGGCGAGCCAGTCATCAGGCCGGGCGTGGCGAAGGTGGTCGGCGTCAGCGTTGGCGGGCTGGACAAGGGCGCCGACGGCAAGACAGTGCGGATGACCGTGCCGGCCGGGTGGTCGTGCCAAGACTTGGGCGGCGGCAGATTCAGCATCCAATGCGACGGCGCAATCGCCGACCAGAACACGCTGAATGTGGAGGTTGGCGGCCTGGGCACGGCCGGGTTCACGATTCTTGGCCCGGGTGCTGCCAAAGGCTTCGCCGCCGGGGACAATGTTCAGACGTGTCCGGCGTGCCATGCCCGCATCGAAGCGTGCATCTGCGGCAAATAGGCGCATGGCACGCATATCCTCACGACTACCTCCGCCGATCTTGCTGTTGTGCCGCGTTTCATCCGACCCGCCCGCGGCCATGGATAGCCTTCCCGCCATCGGGCAGAAGAAGTGGAGAAGTGCTTGCCGGTGTTGAGATCGGCGGTAGAATCGTCAAAAAAGCCGATCGTCATCCCGATGCATCGGGGCCGGGATCGGCCTGAGGCCATCCGGTAAATACCGGTCTGCAGGAGGCAACATGAAGAAGACATACTTCCTGGTACTAACAACCTTGGTGTTGTTGGCGGCCGGCTGCCAGACGATTCACGGGGAAGGCGGAAGGCCCCTCGATATTCGGGCCATGACGTTCAACATTCGCAACGGGCTTGCTCAAGATGGTGAAAACCATTGGCGTAATCGCAAGCAGCTCGTTTGTGACGTCATCCGTCAATGTTCACCGGATGTGCTCGGGCTGCAGGAGGCCTTCCGCTTCCAGTTGGATGAGTTCAACCAGCGCCTGCCGGAATACGGTGAGATCGGAACCGGGCGAGACGGCGGCACCAAGGGGGAATACTCAGCCATTCTCTATCGCAAGGATCGCTTCGAAGTGGGCGAGTCCGGAACCTTCTGGCTCTCGGATACACCGACGACACCATCCGCGCATTGGGGCAACAATTGTCTTCGCATCTGCACCTGGGCCCGCCTTACCGACAAGAACTCGCGGCGATCCTTCTATATCTACAACACGCACCTCGATCACCAGTCTCAACCGGCACGGGAGAAGGGTGTGCGGTTGATCATGCAATACATGCAGAAGCGAATGCATCAGGATCCGGCCGTCCTGATGGGAGACTTCAATTCCGGCGAGAATAATCCCGTCATTGGGTATCTGAAGGGGACGGGGAAATTCGCGGATCCCTCCACCGCCCCGATGGTTGATTCGTTTCGTATTCTTTACCCGGACACGAAAGTCGCGGGAACGTCTAATAGTGGGTTCCAAGGACGCTCGGATGGGCCGAAGATCGACTACATATTTGTCACGCCGGATACTCGTACGGTCGAAGCGGCCATAGTGAGAACCAACCGAGAGGGCCGCTATCCCTCCGATCACTTCCCGGTGACGGCCCAATTGCGCTTTGAGTAGCCGAGTGAAAACAGGGACGCTGTGAAAACGAGAAAAGGCACTTTAATAGGTGACTATCCTCTATTGCCCGTCAATGGCAAGCAAGGCGGAAGGCAGAAGGCGGAAGGCGGAAGTCTCAAGTCTGAAGTCTGTCCCGATGTACATCGGGAGACACCATCCCGAGCCGGCTGGGATCGGGGCGAAATCCGCAACTCACCCTCGGGGTGTCCAGGTTATCCGGGTTTGTGGTCGCAAGTGGGTGGAGGCACCCTCACCCGGCCCTTCGGGCCACCCTCCCCCTAAGAGGGGTGTGGCGCCGCGATGTGTTTTTGAGCGCCAAACGAGCGTGCAAGAGGCGCCCGCCCCCCGCCAGGGATAGGCAATTACCATCCACCCGGCCGGGGGATGCAATAATCCGCACCGCCAACCGTTATTAAAGGGCAGGAGGGGAAGGAATCGTGCGCTATGAAAACAAGACGCATGACTCAGTGCGCGTATGGGAGCTCTCACGGGCGCCTTGTGGCGATTGCGGCCTTGCTCTGTCTGTCGGCGGCTGCGATGGGCGAGGAACTACAATCGGCCGTGAATCGCATGTGCCAGGGCGTCCAGGGCGATGACGCCAAGGCGGCGAAACTCGTCGCCGCAACAGCCCAGGGCGAGGTCGGCGAGGAGTTGGCGGTCGGCTTGCTCAAGGCGGCGGCCGACCTGGCGATAAAGTCAGCGGACAGCAAGACGGGGCTTCAAGCGGGCATCGACGCGATAGACGCCCTGATTCGCAAGTCGCCCAGCCAGGCAACGTACTACCGTGCCCGGCTCGAGCTGCTCTGCCAGGAGGCATACCGCCGGGCCAAGCCTCAGGCCAAGGCGGACACGGCTTCTGACGTCATGAATCGCATGGAGGCCGGCGGTGACTCCGCGGCCAGCGCCCGCATGTGGGAAGACGCGGAAGGCAGGTATTCAATCGCGCTTCGCATGGCTGGCCTGAGCGGGCACACTCAGGTGCCGCTGGACCATAAGGTTCGCATGGCCAGGCACTTCAACGCCGCCATGCGTCAGGTCAGGGCTGCTGAGGTCGCCGCCGGCGCGGGTAATAAGTCCGCCAATGCCCGGCTTGCCATGCTGTACCTTACCGATCTCAACGACCCGGCCAGGGCCTGGGAACTGCTGAAAACCGAGAGCAGCGAGGTTCTTCGCACCTGTGTCCCGCTGGCGATGCAGGATGCCGGCGAGTTGCCCGGCGAGGCCCTCATCCAACTGTGCGACTGGTACAGCAAGTCGCTGGCGACAAAGACTGAAGACTTCGGGCGGGAGTTGATGCTCAGGAAGGCCAGGCGGTATGCCGAGCTTGCCCAGGCCAAGGCGGACGGGTCGGCCCCGCAGGCCCAGACGGTGCCCGACCGCGTTAAGACGCTGGACGAGCAGCTTGCCGGATATAGCTACGTCGGACGGATGCTCGCCAGGAACCGATATCTGGACCTACTGGCAATGGCCGACATAGACCGCGACGCCGGCAAGGACAAATGGAAATACGCGGAAAACTCCTTCCAGTCCTCCGGGCAGGACGACGGCTCGCTGAAACTGCCGGTTCAGGTGGAAGGCAGCTACCAGTTGACCCTCCAGTTGGCCAAGACCAAGGCCGCCAGGGACGTGTACGTGAGTCTCCCGGTAGGCGGCAAACAACTCAAGCTTCACCTGACGGAGTACAACTTGTCTGCCTGGGGCCGGGGCGGTTTGGGCGCCGCGTGGAGCCAGGATGCCCAGGGCCCTTCGCTGGCCCAGGCTGGCCGGGGCGGGGTCGGGCGTGGCAATCTCCCCGGGCGCGGCGGGGGCGGGCGTACGCCTGGCGGCATCCCCGGTTTGAACCGCGGCAGCGGGATCTTTATGCGGGCCGAACTGATTGGCACCGGCCGCCAGGAAGGCAGTTCGAGCATCAGCGCGATCGATCCGCAATACGACAAGCGCACCTGGGTTCCGTACGACATCGACATATCGGTCAAGATCACCGACGCCAAGGCGGCGGTGGCAGTATCCGTGGGAGCCAATCAGAAGCTCGCCTGGTCCGGTGACATAAGTTCAATCAGCAACATCGACCCCGAGCCCGCGCCGATAACGATCCGCTTCGTCACGGCTGGTCTTGCCGTGCGGTCTATCCGGCTCGTGCCGCGCGGCGCCGTGCAGTACTCCTACGACGACAGGCCCCCGGCCGTGGCCGAATTGCCCGCCACAAGCCAGCCCGATGGCAAATGACACCCCCCCCGCCGCTATCTGTGGGACATAATATCCCGTGGCGCAAGACTTTTGTGTGCCGCCGCCGGCAAGCAGATTGTTGATTGCCTCGGCCAAGGCTTCTGGTAGAAGCAAATCAGCAACCTGCAGGCAGGTCCGCAATCCGCAATAAAGACTCGCGATTCGGCAAAACGACATCGGAGTCGAATCAGACATTCGCTCGTGCCGGGAACTCACCTCGCCCTGTCAGCCCGCACGGGTGCTTTTTTTTGGTGGCATGGATCGCGTCAGCGTGGCAAATTAGCCGGATTGACTGGTTCAGACGATCGACGAGGAGCAACCATGGCCGGGTATGATTTTGCAGCTATCGAGAAGAAGTGGCAGGAGTATTGGGAGGCGCACCAGACTTTTCGCCAGAGCAACCCCGGCGAGCCGGGATTCGTCGAGAGGCCCAAGAAGTACGTGCTGGACATGTTCCCGTACCCGTCGGGGGCCGGTCTACACGTGGGGCATCCCGAGGGCTACACCGCGACTGACATCATCTGTCGGCACGCCCGGATGACCGGCTACAACGTGCTGCACCCGATGGGTTACGACGCTTTCGGCCTGCCGGCTGAGCAGTACGCCGTCGAGCACGGCGTGCATCCTCGCGAGACGACGGCCCGCAACATCGCCAACATCGAGCGGCAGATCCGCATGTTCGGCTTCAGCTACGACTGGTCGCGGCGCGTGGCGACGACGGACGTCGAGTACTACCGCTGGACACAGTGGATCTTCCTGAAGATGTTCAACAGTTGGTACGACCCCGAGGTCGACGCCGCCAGGCCGATCGCCGAGTTGATCCGCAAGCTCGAAAACGGCGTGCTCCGCGTGGACAGCGGCGGCAGCGTGGTCCACGGCGACATAATGCGGCAGCTCGAGGCCTACGGCGGCCAGACGCCGCTGCTGACGGAGTATAACGACCTGACGGCCGAGCAGCGAAGCCGGCTCATCGACGAGTACCGCCTGGCCTACATGGCCGAGGTGCCGGTGAACTGGTGCCCCAAGCTCGGCACGGTTCTTGCCAACGAGGAAGTTACCAACGAGGGGCGCAGCGAACGCGGCAACTACCCGGTTTATCGCAGGGCACTCAAGCAGTGGATGCTGCGGATAACCGCCTACGCCGAACGCCTCGAGTTTGACCTGGACGCGCTGGACTGGCCCGAGCCGATCAAGATCATGCAGCGGAACTGGATCGGCAAGTCCACTGGCGCGGAGGTGGACTTCCCATTGGCCGATGAGGGCGCCGAGAGCTTGTTCGACGAGCGGGCATCCGACGGCTTCCCAGCCCAGCCGGAAGACGACGTCATCCGCGTCTACACCACCCGCCCGGACACGCTGTTCGGGGCGACGTACATGGTACTGGCGCCGGAGCACCCGCTGGTGCGGCAGATAACCACACCCGAACAGCGCCAGGCCGTCAATGACTACGTCGCCAAGGCGGTCCACAAGTCGGACCTCGAGCGCACGGCCGACGCCAAGGAAAAAACCGGCGTGTTCACCGGCGCATTCGCCGTCAACCCGGTCAACAGGGAGCCCGTGCCGATCTGGGTGGCCGACTACGTGCTGATGGGTTACGGCACCGGCGCGATCATGGCCGTGCCGGCTCACGACACGCGCGACCTCGAGTTCGCGCAGAAGTTCGATCTGCCCGTGGTGCAGGTGGTCCAGCCGACCGGCGGCGAGGACTGGCGCGGGTTCGTGGGCGACGGCACGGCGGTCAACAGCGGGTCCTACGACGGCCTGGGCACCGCGGAGTTCAAGAAGAAGATAATCGAAGACTTCGAGGCTGCCGGCCTTGGTCGCGGGGCGATCAACTACAAGCTCCGCGACTGGCTCTTCAGTCGGCAGCGGTACTGGGGCGAGCCGTTCCCGATCGTCCACTGCGAGGCCTGCGGCGGGCCGGTGGCGCTGCCGGAAGACCAGCTCCCGCTTGTGCTGCCGGAGATGGCGGACTTCTCGCCCGAGTCTTCGGACGATCCCGCCGCCCCGCCAAAGCCGCCGCTTGGCAAGGTCGCCGACTGGGTCCGGACAACCTGCCCCGTCTGCGGCGGCCCAGCCACGCGCGAACTCAACACCATGCCCCAGTGGGCCGGTAGCTGCTGGTACTACCTCCGCTACCTGGACAGCGGCAACCGCAACCACTTCTGCGGTCCTGCGGCCGAGCGGTACTGGATGGCCCCCACTACCGACAACGACATCGGCGGCGTGGACCTCTACGTCGGCGGGGCCGAGCACGCGGTGCTGCACCTGCTCTACGCGCGGTTCTGGCACAAGGTGCTCTACGACCTCGGCTGCGTCTCCACACCCGAGCCGTTCGCCAAGCTCTTCAACCAGGGCATGATCCTTAGCTTCACCTACCGCGACAGCCGGGATGTGTCCTGGCCGCACGACCAGGTTGACCTGACCGGCGAGACGCCCATCCTCAAAGCCACCGGCGAGAAGCTCGCCGTCAGTGTCGAGAAAATGTCCAAGAGCCTTCGCAACGTGGTTACGCCCGACGAAGTGATCGAGAAGTACGGGGCCGACACGTTCCGGCTGTACGAGATGTTCATGGGCCCGCTGGACGCCTCCAAGCCGTGGAACACCCAGGATGTGCCCGGCGTGTATCGCTTCCTCAACCGCGTATGGCGGATGATAGAGCCGATGGACTTGACTTCGGAAAAGCAGAACTTACACATTGTGAGCGAGGACAAGGCACGGCCTCAGATTGAGAAACTACTCCACAAGCTCATCAAGAAGGTGGGTGACGACATCGTGGCGATGAAGTTCAACACCGCAATCGCGGCGATGATGGAGTTTTGGAATGTGGTTTACAAGGAACGCGACTGGATATCCCAGCGGGAATGGGTCTCAGGCGTTATCTCGAAATCGCAATTTGAGCGGTTCGTGCTGCTGCTGGCGCCGCTGGCGCCGCACATCGCCGAGGAGCTCTGGCAGCAACTTGGACACGATGGATCATTGTCTTACGAGCCCTGGCCGAAATGCGATGAGGCCATGCTGGTCGAGGACACGATCGAGCTGCCCGTACAGGTGAACGGAAAGGTCCGCGCCCGCATCACCGTGCCGGTCGCTGCAAGCCAGGATGAGATACTCCAGGCAGCCCTGGCCAATGAACGCATAGCTGAAATGGTTCAAGGCAAGCAGGTGGTAAAGCAGATCGTCGTGCCGGGCAAGATGGTGAACATCGTGGTGAAATGAAAATGATCCGCCCCTGATGGGGCGGAGGGTTGTAGCCACGGGTGGAGCGCAGCGAAACCCGTGGGGGATGATTTCTTCACGCGCCCGCCCCGGACGGGGCGGAGGAAGTGCAACGGATTAAGCCACCGGCGCCATGCAGTGAGACTCCTTTACCCCTCCGGGGTAAGAATGTAATGTGAAACTTTTCCACGGGTTCCGCGACGCCCAAGGCCGTCGCTTCACCCGTGGCTACAACCCATCGCCCCGCCAGGGCGAAAGGACAATGGACGAAGGAGAATAAGGATGTCGATTTCTCCCAAGGATAAAGACACGCTTCGCCGTTTGGCGGGCGAGGTTGCCGAGATCGCGGCGCTGCCGGTCCACAAGGAGAAGGCCGACATGTGGCGGCGGCTCAACCGGCTCGAGCCCGTCCGGCCTATGGTGTGGATAAACGAGGTGTGCTGGGAGGAGATGGGCGAGGAGGCCCAGTTGACCATCGCCGACCCCGTCCTGCGCGAGGCTGAAAGGAGAATGCGCCACTGGCTGTACCATTGGCGGCATCTGCCGGTTGACATGATCGTCGATGGCTGGATCCCCAGCCCGCTGGTCATTACCGACACCGGCTTCGGCATGGAGACACAGGCCGAGCACACGAAGTCCGACATCGCCAAGAACGCGATCGACTACATTCCGATCATCCGAAGCGAGTCGGACGTGGCGAAGATACGCCCCACCGTTGTGACGTGCGACCGCGCCGCCGGCGACCGCAACGCCGAGCTGCTCGACAGCGTGCTGGGCGACCTGGTGGAGGTGCGACAGGTCGGCATGACCACCACGTGGTTCGCCCCGTGGGACACGCTGATCCAGTGGTACGGCATCCAGGAGTTGTACACGGACATGATCGACCGCCCGGAGCTGGTCCGCATGTCCATCGCCCGGATGGTGGACGTCATGATCGACCGCTTCGAGCAGTACGAGCGGATGGGGCTGCTGAGCCTCAACAACGCCAACTACCGCGTTGGCTCCGGCGGGCTGGGCTACAGCGACGAATTGCCCCAGCCGGACTTCGACGGCAAACACGTCCGCATGATCGACATGTGGGGCAACTCGACGCCGCAGATATTCTCCTGCGTCTCGCCGGAGATGCACTGGGAGTTCGCGCTGAAGGACGAGATGCGAATCCTCGATCGGTTCGGCCTGAACTGCTACGGCTGCTGCGAGCCGCTGCACCACAAGGTGGACATCCTCCGCCGCATTCCGCGCCTGCGGCGGATTTCCATGAGCCCGTTCGTCAACATCGAACAAGGGGCAGCGGCCATCGGGCAGGACTTCATCTACTCAGCCAAGCCGAACCCGGCCGTGCTGGCGTCAAACTCGTGGCACCCGGACCTGGCCCGGCGCGACCTGGCGGAACTGCTGGAGAAGACCCGCGGCCTGCATCTGGAGATAATCCTCAAGGACATCCACACCACCCGGGGCGAACCCAAACGCCTCTGGGACTGGGCCAGAATGGCCATGGAAATGGTGGGTCGGTAGCCGGGAAAAGCAAACGGCGGAAACCGGGAACCCGAAGAACAAGAACCTTCTTGGGCTGTTCCATGTTCCATGTTCCGGGTTCCGTCTCTTGGGCTGTTCCGGGTTCCTGGTTCCAGATTCCTGGTTCCGCTTTTTTTACTCCCCTTCCCCGCGGAAGATCTTCGCTATGCGGGCCATGTCGAACTTGGGCGTGCGGTCGTAGTTGTAGATTCCGTTCTGCTCCTGCTCCACGTCGGTAAGCTGCGTGTAGCACCAGCCCGTCACGTGGGCCAGGCCCGCCATGCCGCGGACTAGCCCCTCCAGGCGGGTGTAGAACTCCTCGATGGTCTTGGGCTCCTGCCCGTAGCCCCATGATGTTTTGCTGTGAGGCCGCCGGCCCTCGGGAATCCACTTGATCCCGCCGAACTCGTCGACGAGGTACGGCTGGCCCTCGTAGGGCGCGTCGAACTCCGGGAAGTTTCTGAAAACGCCCTTCTCAGCCGCCGGCGTCAGGGCCTCGACCAGCTTGGCCGGGTCCTGCTCGTAGTTGTGCACCGTGTACAGGTCCGTGCGATAGTGGATATACCCGCTGGAGTCGTTGACCGGGCGTGTCGGGTCCAGCGCGCGGGTCAGGTCGTAGGCGTCCAGGTGCAGCCGGGCGTGCTGCGGGGTGCCGGCGTTGCCGCGGCTCTCGTTGAACGGCGTCCACGCGATGATCGACGGGTGGTTGCGGTCGCGCTGGATCACCTCGCGCCACTCGCTCAGGAAGTTCCAGGCGCTCTGGGCCCGCGCCTCGTCCGAGGCCGGCTGCCACATCGCCATGCCCCAGCTCGCCGACTCGCCCCAGGTCAGGTATCCAAGCTTGTCCGCCCAATAATGGAAGCGTTCCTCGAAGACCTTCTGGTGCAGCCTGGCGCCGTTGAAGCCCGCCGCCATCGACAACTCAATGTCCCGCCGCAGGGCGTCGTCGCCGGGGGCAGTCCATATTCCATCCGGGTAGAAGCCCTGGTCCAGCACCAGCCGGAGGTGGATCGGCTCGTTGTTCAGCAGGATTCGGTCGCCCTCGACATGCACCTTGCGAAGCCCCGCATAGCTGCGGACGCTGTCGACGACGGCGCCGGCGGCATCGAGAACCTGGAGTGTCAACTCGTACAGGAAAGGCGAAGCGGGCGACCAGCTTTGCGGGTTGCTTAGCCGGACATCACACGCGCACCCGTTGGTCGCGGGGACCTCGGCCGAGGCGACCACGCTCGCGCCGTCGCTTACGGCCACGCGGAAAGTGAGCCCCCTGCCGGCCGAGAGAAAACGCGGCTCGACGATGAACCGCCCGCCGTCGAGGTCCGGCGTGATCCGGCAGTCGCTCAGGCCTTGCGGCGAGGCCGCCTCCATCCAGACCGTCTGCCAGATGCCCGTCGTCCGCGTGTAGCTGCACCCGCGCGAGTAGTAGTCCGAGCACTGCTTGCCGCACGTCTGCCGGC
>Ga0265596_1000897_pt1 | contig 15376 bp, 10 predicted proteins | sample saktaG_FD_190143 | JGI IMG/M metagenome (GOLD analysis project Ga0265596, IMG submission 190143) | Saline water microbial communities from Sakinaw Lake, British Columbia, Canada - sak_2013_06_06_60m | ecosystem: Environmental > Aquatic > Non-marine Saline and Alkaline > Saline ...
CATCGACATCAACACCTACATCTACGCCCACCCCTACGCCCACTTCTACCTCTACCCCGCCCCCTACCAGAACCCCCACGCCAACCCCCATCATCTACACCGTGAAACGTGGCGATAACCTCTCCTCAATAGCGGCCATGTATGGCACCACCGTAGAGGCCATCTTGGAAGCCAACGGCCTGGCTCCGTCAACGATCCTGCGCATCGGGCAACAACTGATCATCCCCTATCCTGGGCCTACGGGGGGGGTGTTCCCCGAAATGCCCGCCATCTCGGGGAGCGAAGTGATCACTTACGTGGTTCAGGCCGGGGATAGCTTATACTCCATCGCCGCTCTATACGGAACCACGGTCGAGGCTCTCATGATGGTCAACGGTATAAAAGCTCCTGAGCTAATCCAGATTGGCCAAGAACTGATCATATCCTGGGGGACACCCACTCCAACCACCACATCCACGCCAGAGCCGACACTTACGCCGGAGCCAACATCTACGCCGGAACCTACACCCACGCCAACGATGACGCCGACGATGACGCCGACCTCCACTCCCTCGGCCACCCCCTCGGCCACCCCCCAATCCATGCCTACCCCCACGCCAGCGTTTCCATACCCGGCCCCGGCTCTGCTCGCCCCCGCCGACGGCCAGGTCTTTCAGGGAGCAGACGCGGTCATCGTCCTGAACTGGATCTCGGTAGGCATCCTGGCCGAGGACGAATGGTACGTTCTGAGGCTGCGATATGAGACCGAAGGAGCCACCCAGCCACCCGACGTCTGGACCAAGACCACGAGCTGGCGAGTGCCGGCCGACCTATACCCCCCGGCTGACACTGAACCTCGCCTCCTCCGCTGGGAGGTGACCATAATATGCCAGACATTCACCGGGCCAGGCGGGGCGCCGGAGGACGTTGACATTAGCCCCGTAAGCGCGACACGGAGTTTCTATTGGTATTAGCAAGTAATGGGGCAATGAGTAGCGAGGTGACGAGTAGCAGGTCAACGAGGAATTGAGGAATGTAAGAAGCCCCTTCCGATGGGAGGGGCTTCTTGAGTGGCGGCGACTGGACTTGAACCAGTGACCTAGGGCTTATGAGTCCCCCGCTCTGCCAACTGAGCTACGCCGCCATCTGGCTGATAATTAATAGCTGATAGCAGATAGCTTGAGCCTTTTCCAAGAAGCGCCACAAGCTATCCAGCCTCAGCTATTTGCTAGCAGGTAGCGGGGGTTGGATTTGAACCAACGACCTCCGGGTTATGAGCCCGACGAGCTACCACTGCTCTACCCCGCATCGTAAACATATTATACTACTTGACCAACTTTTAGTCAAACGGGAAACAAGCTGATCGCCTATTTCAGCCATCTATTGAAGAAGCTCCCCCACCACTCTCTCCAACGGGATACCCCGCTGGGGGGGCTCTCCTCCTGCGGAGGAGTTTGAGGAGCAATGGGAGCTTCCGGAAGATTGGGCACAACGCTGGTCTCCCCGGGCTTCACCAGCTTCCACTCTCTCCGAGCCCAGGAATCCACAAACTGGTCAGTCTGGACGTACCCCTTGAGCCGCTCCAGATAATCCCGCCTGTTCTCCTCGTACTCTATCCCCTGATCCAGTCGGGCTTCTTCGAGCTGCAAATTGCGGTAGAGGGCCACCTTGCGCCCAAAGTCCACCACCAAAGATAGCGCGATGGTAGCCACTATGAGAGCCACAAATTGGGTTAGCGATACGCCAGAGCGCCTCTTCACAGCAGTCATCGTTGTCTCTCCCATCAACTAAAGGCCAACCGGAAGGACAAATCTCGGTAGTGCCGAAGGTGGGATTTGAACCCACATGGGCTATTGCCCACTGCGCCCTGAACGCAGCGCGTCTGCCTGTTCCGCCACTTCGGCGTTCTCCCTCAGAGCTAACTATAATTTACCATGATTTGCCCTATTTGTCAAGCTTGACAACTCGCCTGGTCACAATGTACCATTCAGTGACGTTGCGGAAACGATCACTGGGATCGCCCATAGGACCCAACTGGACGCCCTGGACTTTCTCGTCCACGGCATAGGTGTAGATTGGATAGTAGAGAAGCAACGACGGCACTTCATCCACAAAGATCTCCTGGAAACGACAGTACAACTCGGCCCGCTTCCCTGAGTCGGTTGTACATCGCGCCTCCTCAAGGAGCCTATCAACCTCATAGCTTATGAAACCGGCATAGTTCTGCCCCTCAGCGTTCGCCTGGCTCGAGTGCCAGAGGGGATAAGGGTCAGGGTCGCCGTGCAGCTCCAGGTCAATCAAAAGGGCTTCGAACTCCCGAGGAATGAGGTACTCACTCACCAGTCCTGGACCTATCGCTCTGGGTGTGGCTTTCACCCCAACTGCCTCCCACTGGCGGGCGATCTCCCTGGCCAGTTCCACATGCAGAGGATCGTCATCGGTCAGCAGGGTGAAGGCCAACTTCACCCCCTCTTTTTCCCTGGCGCTCCCGTTGCCTTCCTCATCATTGTTATTGGCATCACCTGCTATGGCCAAGAGATCGGGAACGCGCCAACCTGCTTCATTCAGCGAATCCTCGGCCCGCTGAGGGTTGTACTCGTACTCAACGACGCTATTGTCATAGGCCCAGGTCTCCGGCAGAACAGGGCTGTGAGCCACCAATCCCTGGCCCTTCAACACCCGATCTACAAGCTCCTGGCGGTCAATAGCGTAGAGCAAAGCCTGCCTGACCAGCTTGTCCTGAAAGAAGGGCAGCTCAGGGTCTTGCAGATTCAGAAGTATGAGGGTGTAGCCTGGCCACCGGGCCGAGAAAAACTGCAACCCTGAGTTGGCTTCAACCACCTCGGGTAAGTCCTGGGGAAGAACACGGCTGATGCCCTGAACTTCGCCTCGCTCATAGGCGTCGAGGACGCTCTCATGATTGGGATAGAATCTAAATTCGATTTTGTTCAAATAGGGATGGGGACCGTAGAAGAGAGGGTTGGCCTGGAGAAGGGCGTGCTCAACGGTGACTTCCTCCAACTGGAAGAGGCCCGTGCCGGTGGGGTGACGATTAAACGGATCGTTGGGCAGCAACTCGGCGGGAACCTCGGCCAGGAGGTGGGCCGGCAGGATGCCAATGGCGGTGTAATCTAAGAATGGGGCGCAGGGTTCGCTGAGGGTGAACTTGATAGTGTGGGAACCGACCCTGGTGATCTCCACACTCCGCCAAAGCTCAGCCAGATAGGTGGCGCCCCGATAGCCGGGATCCTGCATTGCTTCAACGGTGAAAACCACGTCGTCGGCGCTGAAGGGGACCTCATCGTGCCAAAGCACATCGCGCCGCAGGTAGAAGGTGTAGACGAGGCCGTCGTCGGAGATCTCCCATCTCTCGGCCAGGTCGGGAATAGCCTCGCCCCTCTCATTTAACCTGGTCAAGCCATTGAAGATGAGAGAACAAAGCTCCCGATCCACCTGGTTATACTGGCAAAGGATGGGATTTATGTATTGCGCGTTGCCAGCCAGTCCCTCCACGTAGGTCCCGCCACCGCCGGGGACAATGACCGTAGCGAAGGTAAAGGTCAGATAGGCCAGCAAAGCGCCCAGCAAGACTATCCCCAGGAGGGTGATGACGACCTGCCAGCGGAAATGCTTGCTCAAGCCTCACGCCCCTTCCCTATCTCGACCGTCATTGCGAGGCACGGTTTCTTGTGCCGCCTGTCCTGAGCTTGTCGAAGGGAAGCAATCCCCAATTCGCGGGGTGGAGATTGCTTCGCTTCGCTACTCAGAAACTTCCTCTCACCCCAGCCCTCTCCCCAACGGGGCGAGGGAGCACGTCCCCTCTCCCTTGCAGGGAGAGGGTTAGGGTGGGACGTTTCTGCTCCCTACGGATGGCGCGATGCGCCATGGAAGACTCGCAATGACATCATCCGTCTGCTCATCATGCCACGATGACAATGATCGTAGCGAAGACAAAGAAAGCGACCACCAGGCCGACAGTGACGTTGAAGATGGTCTTCTCCACCCCGCGACGACTGGTGTATACCGCACCCTGGCCCCCAAAGATACCACCCAGGCCCGACCCCTTGGTTTGCAGCAAAACAGCCGCAATGAGGGCCGTGGATATGACGATCTGGATAATGTATAGGTAGGTGAGCAACTTGTGTTACCTCCATCGTGAACTGTGTACATTATACCACGTTATCCACTGGCGGGCAAATACACATTTTCGGCGCTTTGTGGTATAATAGCCTGGGGTCCTCAGCTTGCTGAGGGAGAGGCCAGCAACCCGCACGAGTTCGGGACTCCGAATAGATAGCAAGGAGTGCAAACATGAAGCCCATACACGAACAAATGGCCACCCTCATGCGTGGGGTGGATTTCGGCGACGAGCAGATCAAGCAGGTAATGGAAGAGGAGCTGCTAGAGCGACTGCAAGAAGCCCAACACGAAGGGAGGTCGCTGCGCGTCTACTGCGGCTTCGACCCCACGACGTCTCAGTTGACTTTGGGCCACACGGTGCCCATGCGAAAGCTGCGCCAGTTCCAGGAGCTGGGCCACCAAGCCATCTTCCTCATCGGCAGCTTCACCGCCCTCATCGGCGATCCCACCGACAGGAACAGCGCGCGCCCTCAGCAGACGCCCGAGCAGGTGGCCGAGAAGGCGAAGGGATATGCAAACCAGGCCTTCAAAATCCTGGACCCCGACGAGACCGAGGTGCGCTACAACGCCGACTGGCTGGCACCGCTGACCTTCGCCGATCTCATCAGGCTGGCCTCACACTTCACCGTGCAGCAATTCCTGGCCCGCGAGAGCTTCGCCAGGCGCCACGACAAGGGCGACCCCATCTGGCTGCACGAGTTCTTCTACGCGCTGATGCAGGCCTACGACGCTGTGGCCCTGGAGACCGACGTGCAGATCGGCGGGACAGAGCAGCTCTTCAACCTGATGGCTGGCCGCAAGCTGCAGGAGGCCCTGGGGCAGCGGCCCCAAATCTGCCTGACGCTGCCGATCCTGGTGGGAACCGACGGCCACCAACGCATGGGCCAGAGCCGAGGCAACTACATCGGCGTGAACGAGCCGCCGGAGGAAATGTACGGCAAGGTGATGAGCATCCCCGATCACGCCATGCGCAACTACTTCGACCTCCTCTCCAGCTTCGAGCCGGCCCAAATCGCCGACCTTGAGAAGAGAATAGCCAACGAGAGCCTGCACCCCATGGAGGCTAAAATGATGTTGGCCCAAGACATCGTCACCATCTACCACGATGCCGAGGCCGCAGCCCGCGCCGAGGCTCACTTCAAGAGAGTCTTCCAGAAAGGGAAGCTGCCGGAAGATATGCCCACCCACAAGCTGGCCGCGCCCCAGAACATCGTGGACCTGCTGGTAGAGGTTGGTCTGGCGCCGAGCAAGAGCCAGGCCCGCCGCCTCATCGCTCAAGGTGGGGTGCGCCTGGATGGGAACAGAGTGGAGAGCATCGAGGAACCGGTGATTCCCGAGGGAGAGGCGATCCTGCAGGTGGGCAAGCGGAGGTTTGTGAGGATTGTGTGATCAGTGTTCTAAGCCAAAATCTTCTTCGGCGTGGCCGGCAGGCTATAAATGCGCACCCCAGTGGCATTGTAGATGGCGTTGACGATGGCCGGCGCCGTAGGAATGAGAGAGATCTCCCCTATCCCCTTGGCTCCGTAGGGTCCCGCCGACGCCTCGTCCTCCACGATGATGGGCACAATCTCCGGCATACGCTCAATGGAGGGTATTTTGCACCTGGCCAGGGAGGTGCTCCTGGGAACGCCCTCCTCCATCACGAACTCTTCCTGCAAGGCGAAGCCCAAGCCCATCACTACCCCACCCTCGATCTGACCAGCCACGGCCAGGGGGTTAAGAGCCCTTCCCACGTCGTTGGCCGCGATGACCTTAAGCACCTTCACCTGGCCGGTGTTGGTGTCCACCTCCACCAGGGCGGCCTGGGTGGCGTAGCCGAAGGCGAAGTGCATGTCGCCGACCTCGCCCAAGGGAGCAGTCTCAGGGGCCTCGTAAACGACTGAGGCCCGCACTTCGCGCCCCTCCCCTTTGGCAAGGGCCACGGCCTCGGCTAGAGAGATGGACTTCTCGCCAGCGTGTATGCGCCCATCCTTGAAAACCAGGCTGTCGGGCGGAGCATACAATTCCTCGGAGGCGACCTGGGCCACAGCCTCCCTCACTCTCTCGGCCGCCAGACGGGCCGCGTTGCCGGTGATGAAGCTCTGGCGGGAGGCGGTGGTAGGGCCGCCGTCGAGGGTCTGGTCCGTGTCGGCTACGATGACCTCTACCGAATCGTGGGACAGCCCCAGCTCCTCAGCCGCCACCAGTGCCAGCACTCCCACCAACCCCTGGCCGACCTCGGCCGCCCCCGCCCGCACGATGGCCCGCCCACCATCGGTGAGCTCCACCTCGGCGCCAGCACAGTCCGCCGCCCCGCCGCCCAGACCCACGTTCTTGTAAGCGCAAGCGATGCCCCAACCCCTTCGGAGTTTCGAGTTTGGAGTTTCGAGTTTCGAGTTGACAGCTTGACGTTTGACGTTTGACGTTTCACGTTTTTCTAATTCCTTCTCCACTCTGTTGATGGTTTCCAGCAGTCCCACGCTTTCTCTGAGCACCTGCCCCGTAGCCGTCACCGATCCTACCCGCAAGGCGTTTTTGCGTCGTATCTCGAAGGGCGAGAGACTGAGCTGCTCTGCCAGGATGTCCATCTGGCTCTCCACCGCGAAAGCCGACTGGGGCACGCCGAAGCCACGGAAGGCGCCGGCGGGCACGTTGTTGGTGTAGGCAGCGTAGCAATCAATCTCGACGTTGGGCACGTCGTAGGGGCCGGTGGCGTGAGTGGCGGTGCGGGTCATCACGTGCTCGCTCAAGCTGGCGTAGGCCCCGGCATCGCCGTAGATCTCGGCCTGAACCGCGGTGAGCTGGCCGTCCCTGGTCGCTCCTGTTTTCAAGCGGATAGTGGTGGCGTGGCGCTTGGGGTGGACGATCAGGGACTCTTCGCGGGTGAAGACCAGCTTCACCGGACGGCCGGTGGCCTGAGCCAGGAGCGCCACATGGATCTGAACGGAGATGTCCTCTTTACCGCCAAAGGCCCCGCCCACCTGGGTAGCTTTCACCCGCACCTTCTGCTCAGGAATGGCCAGGCTGGCCGCGATCTGGCGGCGGTCGTCGAAGGGGATCTGCGAGCCCACGTGGACGGTGATCTTGCCCTTCGACAAGACTTCGGCGAGCTCAGTCGAGCCGCTCAGGACATGGCCCTCCCTGTCAATCGTAGCCACCCCCGCTTCGGGTTCCATGAAGGCGTGCTCCTGCCTGGGCGTTCGGTACTCCCTCTCCACGACGACGTCCGCCTCAGCAAAGCCCTGCTCCACGTCGCCCCTGCGCACCTGGATGTGCTTGAGGAGGTTGCCACTGTCGTGGACCAGGGGGGCGCCGGCGGCCAGAGCCTGCTGAGGAGAAGTCACCACCGGCAGAGGCTCATATTCCACCTCGATTAGCCCCAGCGCCTCCTCCGCTATCTCCTCCGTCTCGGCAGCGACCAGGGCGATGGCATCGCCCACGTAGCGCACCTTGTCGTAGGCCAGCACCGGCCAATCGGGGCGGACGAGGCCGTGATTCTTGGCGCCGGGGACATCGTCGGCGGTGAGGACGGCGACCACGCCGGGCAGGGTTTCGGCCCTGCTGGTGTCCACCCTCAAGATGCGGGCGTGGGGATACCTGCTGCGCAGCACCCTGGCATGGAGCATCCCCTCGAAGTAGAGGTCGGCGGCATAAGTTGCCTGGCCCGTGACCTTAACCCTGGCGTCGGGGCGAGGAACGGGACGCCCAACGGCGGCCAGCGGAGTTCCCGCCGTCGGGAGCTGCGGCGGCCTGCCCTCTGCCGCTCCCTGAACCGCCTGGATGATTCGAGTGTAGCCGGTGCAGCGGCAGAGGTTGCGTTTGAGCGCGTCTTTGATCTCCTCGTCGGAGGGATGGGGATTGGCGTCGAGCAGGGCTTTGGCGGCCATGATCATCCCCGGCGTACAGAAGCCGCACTGCACCGCCCCGTGTTCGATGAAAGCCTTCTGCAAAGGATGTAACTCACCGCTCGCAGCCTGTCCTGAGCGGCTCGACTGAGCTCGCCGAAGTCTTGTCGAAGGGGCCAGCCCTTCAATAGTCTCCACCCGCGCTCCATCGGCGCGGCTGGCCTTGAAGATGCAGGAGCGCACCGCCTTGCCATCCACGATGACGGTGCAGCTCCCGCAGTGGCCCTGGCCGCAGCCATTCTTGGTCCCCGTGAGATGCAACTCGTCCCGCAGCACCTCAAGCAGGGTGGTCTTGGAGCCGATCTCGATTCGATGGGGGGAGCCATTGATGTACATGGAAATCGTCTGTTTTTGCATTGATCAATTCCTCTTCTGTGTGGGACAAGCAGTTGTCCCTCTTCGTCGCGACAGGTGATTCGGGAGAGGAGAGTGAAAGACCTGTGCCTGGTACCAGGTGTGGAGGTGGAATAGGTGATCGGGAGCTCAATTTGCCGGCCTCCTGGCGACAACCATAATCTCCATCTCGTCGAGGTAAATCTTGCGCCGCCCCCAGTTCCCTGCGGTGCCACCCCAGATGTGTTCCACTTCTAACCCTGCCTGGCGAAGGAGCATGACCAGCTCTGTGGGCACATACTTGCGATCTCTCACCAACAGGCTCTTCTTGCCTTGCGGTGTATCCCACTCAACGGTGAAGACTTCAACCATCGTGACCGGATCAAACCCGCCATTTTCCACATCCTCCTGGGTGACCTGGCGAATCAGTCTACAGGCGTTGGGCGCGGTCAATATGAACTGAGCCCCTGGCCTGAGGGCAGCGTGTACGTTGCGGAGAATGGCCAGATCGTGTTCGATGGGATCATCCTCGCTGCCCAACAACGAGAAAGCTCCCTCGCACAGACAGATGGCCGCGTCAAACAGCTTATCTGGCTTGAACTGCGTCGCATCAGCGTGAATCAATTCGACCTCAACATTAGCTGCCCTGGCCGCCTTCTCCGCTTCAGCCAGCATCCCGGAAGAGATGTCCACACCCGTGACCCGATACCCCCGCCTGGCCAGCTCAACAGCGTGGCGACCGGCTCCACAGCCCACGTCCAGAATACGACTGCCCGCTGGAAGGCCCAGCTCCCCAAGAACAAACGCCACTTCTTCCACCGTGTTTTTGGTGAAGGAGTTGTCCATGTAAACCGGAGCGTGGCCGTCGAAGAACTCCTCCCACTCGTTTTTTCTCGTCATCTGTTACAACCCTCTCCTCAGGCGCCAAGGTGAATTCGTTTATTCGTTGTGTGATTCGTTGACAGACATGCCAAAACCATCCTCTCTGTCCTGTATGGGCCAGTGCTTGCTCCAACAGTTCTGCCACACCGGGCGCCCGGTCATTCGGTCTCCTGGTGTTCTGCTGCGGTCAGGGCCTTTTCCAACAAATCGGCCACTCCCAATGCAATTGCCCAGCGACGGAGATACGCCGAGTCAAGCAGCTCTCCCTGCACCTTGAGCACCCCCAACACGTCGCGCCACTGGCGATCTGAGACCTCGCCGCCCATGCGATACCATTCCAACTTGGTCAGGACGGTATCTTCGGGGCTGGCCACGTAGGCCGTGCGTTCTGGATCGGTGGCCACGACCTGGGCCGCGCGGCGCTCGAACTGCGCCCGGTCAAAGGGGCGCTGCTTGCGGACGAAAACATCCACCTTGAACATCGTCTCCAGATGGATGACGTTGAAGCTGCTGCGGTGACGGATGGCATCCCGGATGGATTCGGCGTCCACGTAGAAGGCGTCGCTCAGGGCCTGGGCCAGTTGCTCTGCGTGCTCAAGACGCAAATCGGCTACCAGGTCGGTGTCCGCGGTTGCCCGGGCCACGCCGTGTACAGCGCTGGCCAGCGACCCGCCGATCAGGTACGGCGCGCCCAACTCCTCTAACGCCTCAATGACCAACAACGTTACGGCTACAGGCTCAGAGAGCATCGGGGACCTCCTGTCCTCCCAACGGGCCATACACCTGGGCGGCCAGGTCGGGGCCGAGCAGCAAGTCTGCCAGGCGACGACGCAGCTCCTGGGGGGTGGCCTCAGGATGGCGTGTGCGCAGCCCGCTGAGGGCCAGCGTGTGCACGGCCTGGTTCAGTTGGCCTACCATAGCCAACTTGCGCCACGGTGGAGCCTGGCGCAGCAGTCCGATGAGTACCGCCTCGGCTTCGGGGCGAGTGTCGGGGAAGAGAGCACTCGTCGGGGGCTGTGAAATGTCCTGAACCGTCGGTAAGCGCTCTCCCTCGTTGATGGGGAAGGATTCTTTGATGAAACGGTGGTCGGTCTTGCTCATGGTGTCTCCTCCATCCTCTGGGAAATGTCCACCCCGGTCACTCGCGCCCCGCTTCTGGCCAGGAGCCGCGTGTTGTAGCCCTCTCCGCACCCCTCATTCAGCACTGTCTTCCCGCTGAGGTCCCCCATGAACTCAAAAAAGGCATTGCGGTAAAAGTAACACGTAACATCGGCGAAAGCACCAGCGCACCTCCATATCTTGGGGTGCGGAAGCTGTGACTGACCCAATATGTGGGAGCAGCGCCGGCTTACGTGCGACTTTTACCCTGATGCCAAAAAAGGCGGGATTGTTGAAGTGCTCGCGGTAGGCATCCCACCCTTTGCGGACATGATCGGCCACAGGTTTGCGTTCTCGTCTCAACACCGGGCGACCTCGTCTTCAGGTATTTGCGAATGGCTCATGGAACTGGATTGACCCACCTTACTCTGTCTGAGAAACGAACTCAAATGCCTCTACAATTACTTCGACTGCCTCACCAGCAGAGGGTGGATTGCCATCAAGCAGCCACAAGTGGATCCGTGCATTCCCCCCACCCACTGGCGGGATATCACCACCTGTATAGGTCCGCGATGCAATCCCATCTTCTTCAGAGCCGGGAAAAGGTTGGGCAACATCGTGAATTCGATAGCAAGAGGACGCCAATTCTTCGTAACCAAAGGCAACCACACTTTCGCAGGACTGGGGGTAGGGCCTGGCGTTGCCGTGGCTGTGGCCGTCACCGTTGGCGACGGTGTCTGAGTCGGCGTGGCTGTCGCTGTTGGTGTGTCAGTCGGCGTGAGGGTCGGGGTCTGGGCTGGTGTCTGGGTCGCCGTTAGGGTCGGCGTTGCCTGTGGAGGCAAGGCAATGGTGGGCGGCACGGCGGAAAGCTGACCAGATGGAAGCCTTTGCACTATCAAACCCAGTTCGCGCAGTCGTTCCTCTCCCAACTCCTCCAACACTTGTCGGTAGAGCACGCCCATCGCGGCATCGCGCGGGTTGTTGCCAGGATTCTGATCCCAGGAAATCAACGCGTTCCAGTAGCCGGGGCCATTTGGGGCATAGATCTGGTGATATGGGACCTCTTCGATGATCCGCTGCATCCAGCGCTTCGTGGCCTCATAGTCCTCTAGCTCAAAATATGACGCGGCCAAGCCCCACATGGCCGCCCCGATTTCATTCAACAAGGGATAGCGCCAAATCTTCCTGTCAATGCAAGACACCTCTTCCGGTTGGGTCCCCCACGGATAGTCGATGATCCCTCCGATCTCATCGCGCTTGAGGTTCTGATCACGATGAGCCAAAGCTATCCAATTGGTCTCGCTGATCACCCTCCCTGCCCAGAAAATGGCTTCCTCATAGTCCCCACAATCAAACGCCTCAAACATCTTGCGATTGTGCTCGCCAGGCTCCTCGATAATTGGTGCACTCGGCGGAATCTCTGGTAGTGGTAGCGGCTGCTCGGTGAATGGCTCATGTCGGAGTTCTGCCCGAAGGAGAGCCTGCGCTTCAGTTAGGGGCGTGGATGGAATCTGAGCATAGATGTCTCGATACACATCGTTCAGAATGAACGGGTTCACGCCTTGAGTTGGGAGTACGATCCACCCCCCTACTGGGCTGCCGCCCTGAACAAGGTCATCGCCTTCAGGAGTCTGGGTCCAGAAATAAGCCAGGGGCGTCCGCCATCCATGGCCAGTAGCCACGTTATGCCCAGTTGCATACTCGCTGATCGTCACCCCATTTACGGTATAGAAGGATCCACCAACTTCAGCCTCTAAGGCATCTGCTAAGGCCTTGAACCACTCCGCGGTCTCTCGATCACCCGCCTCCCAGAACCGCACCGCATTCTTCTGGAACGCCAGGACCACGCCAGCGGTCCACTCCGTAGATCCTAGCGGGTGATACCCGCCTCGTGCGACGCCATAGTCGGGATGCCTGTGGTCGTCCACTATGGGACGCATCACCTCAGGTCCGGTTGGATCCGTGAAGTCAAACAGTAGACGGGTTTGGGTGATCCCATCTGGCCGCGTCCAAGTGACCTCTACCAGGCCCCGATGCAGCAACGTCAGCGAAAGCTGCCGGAGCGCCTCCAGCCCAAATTCCTGGGCGATGCGATCGCCAAACGGCCCTGCCATCGTCCAACTGTGGGCATCGGTGGCAAAGATCGTGCTCGGTTCCCCAGACTCATACCTCCACCCCTGGTGAATCACCCCGTTCTCCAAGTCTAACGCATGCTCCCGGAACCACACCCACGCTCGCTCAGCCGGGTCGGGCCATGGGGTGCTCTCTATGGGGTGACCCGACGCGATCAGAAATGCGCTGGCCGCATCCACATGCGGCTCCGTATGGACCGCATCAGGCATCCGGTCGCCATCCCTCACCCCACCATCTGCTGCCTGCATCGCGCGGAGAGCCGTCTCTAGAATCTGAATCGATTCGGCATAATGCGTGGGGTTGACCTGTGCCATCGCAAAGAGCACGAAGGAGACCGGCCCTGGTGTTGATAACGGCTCGCCCAGGCCCCTGCCTTGGTGTCTGGCAGAGGTGCGATCGAGGCCATTGATGGGAACGCGCACGGTGACGGGTGTCTCTCCGTCTGACTCGACCGCATCGAAGAGCTTCATGATTCCATAGATCCCATTGGTATCGGCCCACTCCTGGACCTCTTCAAACGGGATTTTGATACGCCTATCGAGGTAATCCAGCAGCGCCTCAGCCTCCATCTGGTGACCAGCCGCATGCAAGATAAGCGCAGCGACCGACGCGTCATATAGGTACGCCAGATCCTCAAAGTCTGGATGGCCCCAATGGCTAGGCGGCAGGTGGGTTTGGTGATCCTGCAAGGCCACTATACCCTGCGCGATATCAGAAGCCAAAGGACACCAGTTCTTCATAACCAGGGGCAACCACACTTTCGTAGGCACATATTCATCCGCACCTATATCAAAACCTTCTCCTTGGGGCCTGGTATCACCGTCTATATCGGTATAGACACCCGCATCAGTGCCAGCATCTATGCACGGTGAGTCCGATTGAAGATGGTAATCCCCACTGGCCGGGTCAACGAAGTGTGGGGCCTCACAGATATTTCCTTCGCCAGGAAGGCACATCTCAATATCTGAGTAAATGGCTTGATAGCCATGGCCACCAAAGTCCTCACCCTCATGACCCCAGACAATGCTATTGATAACTGTACACCCGGAAAGACTGCAAAAGATCCCATTGCGTTCGGGGGCACGATTATTGGCGATTGTGGAATTGGCGATGGTAACGACGCTATTTGGAGCCGTTATATGGGTAGCGCTTGTGATCCGAATCGCTCCATCCCACAGGTCGGCGGTATTGGTGACAATAAGGGTGTTGGTAATAGCAACAAAGGCGTGATCTATGTCGATTCCTCCTCCCGCTAAGTTGGCGGTGGCATGGTTGTGAACAATCCTGCAATTCTGAATGGCGACCGAGGAAAGAGCGATAGAGATTCCTCCATCGCCATTGGTGATAGTGAAGCCATCAATCACGGTAGTCTCAGACAAGGTAGATCGTACTTCGATCACTCGACCACTTTGATTCCCGTCAATTGTGGTCGTGCAATGGCGCAGACACTGTGACCAGCCCATGGGCTCGTATCCCCCCGCCAGGGTGACGGTCTTGGTGATGACCAGGTTCTCGGTGTAGGTCCCCTGGGCAACCAGGATTGTATCGCCGTCCGCAGCCTGGCTCAAAGCATAGCCAATGGTGGCACAGGGGTTGGTACAATCAGTCGTATCGCTGCCCGTCGCTCCGTCTACGTAGCGGGTGGCAGAGTCGGCATGGAGGGTGATGCTCCGGCCAGTGGTGTCCACTCTGCTGTCGCCATCCCAGGATAGCTTGGAGAACTCGGTGGCAGGATCATCATATGGGGCCCCAGGGTTTCCGTCGTGATCCACCGACAGAAAGTCAGTTGGTATCATATCACCTGCGTTCGCCGTAATTCGCGCCTCAGACCATTGGATGCGCATTTCCACCGTGTAGCCACAATCAGCATTGCCAGGCTCATCCAGCGTGGTGCGGTCCGGCAGGTATAGTGCCCTGTCGCACTCGCCCTCGCCCGTGCCGCCTACATCTTGGCGGCACCGAAACTCACCGTTGTTGAAGACAATCGAGATACTATCGTCATCCCAATCAAAACTGGCGGTCTCGACTTGAGTGTCCTCTACCTCAAAGCCAACATATAGATAATCCTGATCCCAAAGGGCACGCACTATGGCCGTCGTCACATCGGTCTGAGAGATGTGGACAGCATAGGTGAGGGGGATGGCATATTGCCAGATCGGTTCGTCCATAACACCGTCCACGGTGATGGCCCCCCTCGCAGGGACAACTTTCAATGCCTCCGTCGAGGGGACAAACCGCCCTGAGCTATAGTCACACTCGGTCGGGTTGGTCCCATCGGTGATCTGGCCGTAGATATAGTAGCTGCCCGTCGGCAACGTCGTTGGCAATGTCCAGGCGTAAAAGTCAGTCAAGCTATCCTCAGACAGACCATCCGTGATTATCGTCCCATTGCAGCCAGTGTAATTTGCGTCGTAGTACAGCCCAACAGTGGCATTATCATCCGGGTCGTCGTCCTGCCAGGTAATGGTGAGTTGACCTCCGGAAGATACCAACTCATGACCATACGGTGGCTTGGTTATCGTCATCAGTGGCCCAACGTTTGTTTGGGGCGGGGATACGAACGTGGTAAAGGTATAGACACCAGACATCGTACCACCATGAACAGTAACGGTGTAGGGTGTGGCTGGGAAAAGGTCGGTCAAGGTCAGTTGATGGGCCGTGGTTATGGTAGGATCGACTACCCGGCGCCGATCAATCAGGCCCCAGTCCGCTTCATCCTTGTGCAAGAGCTTGAAGTAGCTCCAGCCGTAGAGTCGCACGTCCTGACCCAGATAGCGGCGCAAAGCTTCGATAGCCCTGACCTTGGCCCAGCTATCGGCAACCTTGCCGTTCATCTGATTTGGGTCGTCGTAGCTGGCAGCAGGAGCGAACCCGGTTGAATCCAACACCAGAGGTTTGCCCAGAGCTGCCAGATTATTCTCATTTTC
>Ga0265596_1000900_pt1 | contig 15350 bp, 12 predicted proteins | sample saktaG_FD_190143 | JGI IMG/M metagenome (GOLD analysis project Ga0265596, IMG submission 190143) | Saline water microbial communities from Sakinaw Lake, British Columbia, Canada - sak_2013_06_06_60m | ecosystem: Environmental > Aquatic > Non-marine Saline and Alkaline > Saline ...
ATGCCGCCGACTTGCCCGTCCCGCAACCCGAGCAATCTACTCTCACGTAGCCCGATCACCCATTGACTCCCAACTCGCCGGGTAGTGCAATGAGAGTGCCGAACAGGATTGATGGTGTCCCCAGATTAAGCAGTGTCCCCACGGCCGACAGCCACTCAGCGCAACTCGCCATCATGTCTTGTCCTCCTCAAACTGATAGGAAATTTGATTTTGGGTTGCCCTCGGGCCGGCAGGGGGCTGTGGCCGGGGAGCGGGGGGGGTAAACCCCCCGTTTAGTCCTCACGCCCCCGTCTTCAACTCAGCAATGAAGGGTTTCAAGGCGCTCTCTAAGCGGACCATTGCGCCAATCATCGCGTCTTGGATTTGCGGCCATTTCGCCTGGTCGTCGCGGTACCCACCAAGCTCGAAGTATTTGGCGATTCGTTTACCCCGCTTGCCCTCAAGAGGCTCCCAAGAAAGTGGCTCCCCGAATATCCGTTCGATCTCCTGTTGGTTCGCCATCAGCCTGTCGAACATAGCCCTGGTCTCTTCTTCACTGTCCTTGCCGCGGTCGATGTATAATTGCACGTTGGACGCATGCTTGGTGATAACGTAGCTGTACCCCAGCCCGCTTGTGCCGGCTCCCGTGGCGACCCAACCGCCATCGTTGGGTGACACCCCGGCGTGCAGTTCGGTCTTAGTTTTCGCCCGCTCCAAGAGCGTCGTCCAAAACTTTTGGCGGAGGATGTCACGCTCAGCCTGTTCCTTTGTTGCTGGAGGCGGCGTATCGCGTTTGGAGCGCAGGCGGTGATCTTCATCCTGAGTGTCGATAGCACGGCCTAATGCCGCAGTGAGCTTCTGTTGCTGCACCCATTCTTGGATAGCACCAGCCAAGATCGGCTTCCACTCCTTTATCACGGCTGCGGTCAAGTTGCGGTCCTCAAAAAGCGTCTCCTTGTTCTGAATGGCGAGTTTGACGAACTCGTCCGAAGGCTCCAATAGCCGAGTCAATTCCGCCACCAGGACGCTTTGGCGAAGCTTCCCCTTTGCGAAAGCCTTGATGAGTTCCGGCTTAAACTCTGCCCGTTGAAGGATGGCCAAGAGGTCGAAAGGAATCGGGTCCTTGAGAACATCCCACTGAAGGAATGGCTCGCTATCCATCGCGTTTTCCGCGACCAAATCAGTGAAAAAACGCCACTGTACCCCAGTCGTTAAGATTCCCAACTTTGTCGCCCCGCGTTCTTTGCCGAAATAGTCACCAAGCTGTTCGTCGTAACGATCAATTTTCTTTCCGACCGCCTTTGCTTCGACCAAGAATGCCAAGGAATTGTTGACGGAAAATGCCCAGTCTACGGGCTGCTTGCCTCTAACTTTGCCAAAATCCGCCTTGTATTCCGGTTGGCATTCACGGGGATCAGTCTCGTCGTAACCGAGAATCTTGAACAAAGGCATAACCAGGGAAGCTTTGGTCGCAGCTTCGCTATCCCGGCATGATTCGTGGAACTCCGTAACCCTTTTGACATACCGTTCGACTTCCTCTTTCAAATTACCGGCCGGCGACATACTTTGGTTCTCCCAAGCGGATACGCTTCATTTGTAGACACTGATAGGAAATTTGATTTTGAGTTGGCCATCGGGCTGGCCCCACCGGGGCAGGCAGGGGGCTGTGTCCGGGGGTTGGGGGTTGGGGGCCGTAATTCGGTCATTTTGATGCTCCCGTACGCCGTCGATTGGAGGTCTCGCCGCCATTTTGCACCCTTTGCTGAGCGTTCGCCGCCGGGCTGGCGCTCGCGTACTGGAACCCCGACCCGATGTGCGCATTATGTCCCCGTTGTCGGCATTGTCAAGTGCCGAAAGCACAAATGTTTGGGCAGTATTGCGGGATTCCCAGGTCGGCTCGGGTTCTTCGATTTCTTCGCGGCGGGCGAATTCCAGGAAGTCAGGATCAACTTCGAGGGTCAGCCGCGAAGAAGCGCCTCGATGGCGGCGGCGCAGGATTGGGCGGTGGCGGCGGCGCTGCCGGGGGTGGCGCGGACTGCGCCGGCCCACGTGTTCGGGTCGGCGGCGAAGTACGCTTCCTTGGGCTGGTAAATCATGTTGGCGCAGAACCCGCGCGCCTCGGCGAGTTGGCGGGCCAAGGCCGCGGCCGTCGCGGGCGGAATCCCGCTTTGCCGGGCGAGCAATTGTTCCATGCATGCTGCCGCCAAGCCCGTGATGTCAGTACGTGGCGGCTGGGCGCCTATGGAGAATCCGCCGCGATTGTCGACCGGCCCGGCCGGGCCTTGCAGGGCCAGGCCGACCGGCGAGTTCGGCTCGCCGAATTCCGGCGGCCAGCTCTCAGCCACACCGGCTCGAAACTTCCAGAGCGCCTCCTCGGCCGTGGCGGGCCGGGCGGGCAACATCTCCCGCCTGGCCGAGGCCAGGAACGGCTGGCAGGCCGGGTCCGTCGCCAGGGCCATGGCGGCCAGGCACTTGCCTCGGGTGATTCGATGCTGCTTGGCTGCCGCGACGGTTGCTGGCCTGCCGCCCGGCTGGGGCGCCGGAGCGTCGAGGCTGGCCGTAAGCCCGGCCAGAAGCTCGCGCCTCAACTCGACAGCCTGCTTCGTCCGGTCCGTCTCTAGCGCCAGCGTCAGAAGGGCCGTGGCGGCGAGGGTGTCGTCGGGCGAGTCGGCCCTGACAACGGCCTGGCCCCGGCTGCGGACGACCCTTGTGCCTGCGGCGACCAGGGCTCGCTTGACGCTCTCGGCCAGCACCGGCGAGGGCTGGCGCGCCGCGAGGCGGGCAAGCGCCCACGTGACATATAACTGGTCGACCGGCGTGGTCTCGCCGTCGCCGACGGTGAACCAGCCATCAGCCTCCTGGTGGGCCGCGAGATACCGGCCTATGGACACCGCCGCCGCCAGCGCCGCCTTATCGTCCAGTTCCGGCGCCGCTGGCGATATCTTGCCGCGACAAAGCTCAAACGCCGGCGAGCCAAACCTGCCCACATAGTGTCGCGCCTCAAAGACGGCCAGTTGCCCATCCGCCCCGGTCGACTGGGATTGGGGCTCCGCCGCCCGTTGCATCCGCAGCATCGCGCCGCGCAGCATCTGCTCCGGCGAAAGGCCCAGCACGTACGCCGCTGACGGCAGCACATGTACCGTCGAACTGCCGCTGCCGCACTGAAGCCCCGTAAGGCCCGGAACGATCGCTTGATCGACCTGGCTTGGTGTGATCGGCCGGGGTTTCCCCAGCACCTCGACCTCTACCGTAAGGCCGGCTAGTACCTTGTCATCCACGTGATCGGGCAGCTTCGGGCTTCGCATGGCCTTAAGCGCCGCGATGATGAGGTTCGTACACAGGTCGGCGTTGCTGTGGACCTCGACGGCCACGACCGACCCGTCGCGCCGCAGCGTGATGGCCACGGCGTTCGGGCGCCGCCCAAGCTCGCGCAACTCTGTGGGGATCTTCACGGATGCCGGCGCGGTGCGGGAATGCAGGTAGTCCGTCATCGCCGCGTGCGCCAAGGCGACCAAAGCCGCGCCCTGCTGGGGCGTTACGTCCGGCAGGCCGACGGCCAAATCAGCGGCCCCGACACGCATCGTCGGCACGGCCCACGCGAAAACACAGGTGACAACACACGTGACAACGCACATGGTTAAAGACGCCTCCAACGCCCCAGGCTTGACACGGGAGTATCTCATGCAAGCCGTTATAGGCTTGTCCGGGCCGGCAGTAAAGCGCGCACATGATTTGCAGTCGCGCCGTGAAGCGTTACGATTCAAGATATTCCATCACAGGCGAAATGCGGCGCTATGTATCGCCACAACAATGTGTTACGTAGCTATTGCCCAAATATTGTGCATATACCCCGGGATTGAGTGGAACCTGTCGGCAGTCATGGACATAATATACTTATGGAAAATATGTTACATGCTGAGTTGGCGTCGGTTCAGGCCGTTGGGAGGCTTGGCAAGAGTTTGATGGTGGTGGGGGGAATTTTGTTTTACATATGACTTTTACCCGCTTACACTTGTCGTCGATGACAGTTCTAGGATTTATCGCGGCCTGGGGTAAGAAGGACGTTTGAAGATGGCGAACGTCACATACGACGACCGCAGTATCCTGGTTGATGGCCAGCGCATCTGGCTTGTCAGCGGATCGGTTGAGTACTTTCGCATTCCCTCGGCGCTATGGCGTGATGCGCTGGTCAAGGCCAGGCGTGGCGGGCTCAACTGCATCTCGACGTGCATAGCGTGGAATTACCATGAGGTCGCCGAAGGGCGCTGGGAGACAACCGGCGAGAAGGACATCGGCAACTTCATCCGCATCGCGGCGGAACTTGGCCTCTACGTGATCCTTCGCCCTGGCCCATTCATCGGCGCCGACTGGGACTTCGGCGGCCTGCCGGCGTGGCTGACGACCAAAACCGGCATGACCTATCGCACGAACTCCGCCGCATACACGCACTATTTAGACAAGTACTTCCGCCAGATCCTCCCTCCTCTGGCGGAGCTGCAAGTCACGCGCGGCGGCAACATCATCCTCATTCAGAACGAGAACGACTACGACCAGACGGTCATGCCGGACCGGCTGAGCTATCTCGGCTTCATCAGCCAACTCTTCCGGCGAAGCGGCTTCGACATTCCGATCATCACCTCCAACGACCTGAGCAGCCCCCCTCTGCCCGAAAGCATCGAGACCGTTGCCGGGCAGGGCGGCATAGTATCCGCTCTTAAGCGTTTGCAACTCAGGCAGAGCAGCGCGCCCAAGCTGGCAAGCGAACTTCGCACCGGCTCACCCGACGTCTGGGGCGGCGAGCACCGCTTAAGCCCGCCGGCTGAGACTGCCCGGCGCGCGATGGAGGTTCTTGGCTGCGGCGGCCAGTTCAATTATCACGTCTACCACGGCGGGACGAACTTCGGCTTCTGGGCGGGGCGGCTTGGCAATTCGCAGTCGGCCTACCAGGTGACAAGCTACGATCTCGACGCGCCAATCGCCGAGGGCGGCGCGCTCACCGAGAAGTACTACTTCACCAGGCTGGTCAATCTCCTGGCTTCGCACATGGGCCAGTTCCTCTCCGGGTGCCGCTGCCCGTGGGCGGGCTCGACCATCCACGACTCGCCGAGCGTGTCGGACCTGTCGGGCCCGAACGGATCCTGGACGATCGTCTCCAACAACGGTTGCGGCGAAGTCGAGACCGCCACCATCAGCCTGCCGGACGGCCCCAGGCTCACCGTGCCGCTGGGAAAGCTTGGCGCCGCGGCCATTCCCTACAAACTTGCGCTGGCGGCGGACAAGCAGCTCGACTACGCCAACCTCACGCCGCTGGGCATGTTCGGCGATAAGATAATCATCTTCCACGCCCCGACCGGCTGGGTGGCGAGGATCAGCATCAACGGCAAGGAGATCCAGGCCAAGGTGCCCAAGGGCGACGAGCCGCTGGTGATAGATCACGACGGGCTTCAGGTGCTGCTGGTTTCCAGCGACCTCGGCTCGCGAACGTGGTTCGTCGAGGACACGCTGGTCTTCGGCCCGGTGCTGGTGGGCGAGACGCTCGACGACATCGTCCACGCCCCCGGCGCCAAGCAGTGCACGCTGCTGTCGCTGGACGGCAAGGCGACCCATCGCAAAGCCGCCAACGGCGCCGGGTGGCACGCGCCGCCGAAGCTCAGGCAATGGAAGCGCCAGGCCGTATGCACCGAGCCTTCGTCGAGCGACATGGCGTGGAATAAGCTCGATCGCCCGGACGACATGGACAAACTCGGCGTCTACCAGGGCTATGCGTGGTATCGGCTCGTATGGGATGAGCCTCGCGCCCGCAAGCGCAGCCTCATGCTGCCGGAATTCGAGGACCGCGCCACGTTGTTCCTCAACGGCTTGCTGCTGGGCGTCTGGGAGCGGCAAGGCGAGAGCCCGCGCGGCCCCATCGTCGCCCAGGTCGTCAAGGGCGTCAACACCATGGTGATCCTTGCCGACAACCTAGGCCGGCACTGCCGCGGGCTGATGCTCGGAGAACTCAAGGGCCTTTGGGGCCCGATATGCGAAGTCAAGCAGATGCCGATCCGCAAGTCCGCCCTCACGCGCCTGGATAAGTTCCCGCGGCGCGTCGTGCCGCGGATGATGTCGCACCTGCTACCCGAACTGGAATCCATGCCCTCGTGGTCGCTGGACGTGGACTTCAGCCTCAGCCGGGTCACGCCGATACACTTCTCGTTTGCGGGCGTGCCTCATCACGCGGCCGTGCTGTGCAACGACCGTGTCATGGGCTTCTATCCGTGCTGCGGGTCGAACTTCGGAGACCTCACGCTGACGGCGGCGCTGCGCAAGGGCAAGAACGCGTTTCGGCTCCTGCTGTGGGGCGATGTGCATGCGGGCGTTGCCCAAAAGCTGCGGTTCGACAGTCTGACCGAGACGCTCGACGCGGCCGTGTCGTGGAAGCCTTGGCAGATGCCCGTTGAAGGCGGCCCCGTGGTCGGAAAGGATCAGCCGGCATGGTACACCACAAGCTTCCATTACAGCCCGTCCGACAGCGCGCTGTTCTTGCACGTTGCCGGCGCGAAGAAGGGCCAGGTGTTCCTTAACGGTCACAACATCGGGCGGTTCTGGACGGTCGGTCCGCAGCAGTACTACTACTTGCCTCGCTGCTGGCTGGGCGAGACCAACGAACTGCTGCTGTTCGAGGAGCAGGGCAACTTGCCTCGGCGGACGCGCCTGGAGTTCTGTCCAGCCGGGCCGTACCGGACCTCTTGACCTTTTGAATCGCCAGTGCAACCCGCCGCGGCGGGTTGCGTTTGCTGTTAAATGTTCAACAAAGGCCGTATTTCCGCGGGCGCCGATAGGCGACCGGATGACTGGTTGTCCCATAACTCTGTTTTTTTCTTGTTGTTCCGGTATATGCAACCTAAGATAAGTGGTGATGCAGGGATGGTTTCCTGCGTTTTAACGGTGTGGATGCTCAGTGTCGAGTTTGTGCTTTAGAACAACATTCGTAAGTGTTGAATTGTTGCGAAAGGAACCTCCATGGCTACGGTGACCAAGAAGGAACTGGTGGACCGGATTGCCGATCAGACCGGCACCAAGCGTGTGATCGTCAAGAAGATCGTCCAGAGCTTTCTGGAAGACATGATCGAGGAGCTGGGCCACGGAAACCGTTTGGAGTTCCGCGACTTCGGCGTGTTCGAGACCAAGAAACGGGCCGCCCGCATTGCCCAGAACCCCAAGACGCTCCAACGCGTCGAGGTGCCCCCAAAGCGCACCGTCAAGTTCAAGGTCGGGCGGATGATGAAGATCCAGCTCCAGAAGGGCCTCGGCCGCTGACCGAGCGAACCGGGAAGACTTCGGGCCGGCGCATCGGCGCACCGGGGCCGCCCTGAAGTCTCCGCACCGGATTCGGACAGGTTCCCTGTGTCGCCACTGGGGGCTTGCGCGGAGGCGGGACTGTTCATTATCGCCTCCCGATATGCTATATTGTGCCTCCATGAGTACCAGCACTATCTCGATTGAGCAGATCGCCCGCGCCGGAGTCGTCGGGGCAGGCGGCGCGGGGTTTCCCACACACGTCAAGCTTTCCGCCAAGGCGGACACCGTTCTTATAAATGCCGCCGAGTGCGAACCGCTGCTGCACAAGGACAAGGAGTTGCTCCGGCGCCACGGCGAGCGCGTCCTTGCGGGCCTGGCCGCGGCAATGAGGCTCGTCGGCGCCGCACGGGGAGTCGTCGGGATCAAGAACAAGTACACCGACGTAATCGCCCAGTTGCGGCCCATGCTTGGCGGCGGCATGGACATAGCCCCTCTGACCGACGCGTACCCGGCCGGCGACGAGTTCATCATGGTCCACGAAATCCTCGGGCGGGTGATTCCGCCGGGGGGCCTACCGCTGCATGTGGGGGCGGTGGTGCTTAACGTCGAGACCGCGATGAATGTCGCGATGGCGGGCGAGAGGCCCGTGACGCATACGTACCTGACCGTCGGCGGCGCCGTTGCCAACCCCGTTACCCTGTGCGCGCCGGTGGGCACGCCGATGAGCCAGTGCGTAGCCGCCGCCGGCGGCCCGACGTGCAGCCCGGCCAACTACATCGTGGGCGGCGTGATGATGGGATACATCGAGGACAACCACGACGCGGTCGTCGACAAGACCACCGGCGGCATCCTCGTGCTGCCGGACGATCACGTCGTGGTGCGCAGACGGCGACAGGACTTCAAGCAGATCGTCCGCATAGGCCGAAGCGCGTGCGACCAGTGCAGCTTCTGCACAGAGCTGTGCCCGAGGTGGCTTCTTGGCCACCCGATCGAGCCCCACCGCGCGATGCGGTCGCTGGCGTTCAACCTTGTCGGCGAGGCCAACGTGCGCGGCACGAGCTTCTGCTGCGAGTGCAACCTGTGCAGCCTTTACTCCTGCCCGGAAGACCTCGACCCCAAGAACGTCTGCTCGCAGAACAAGCGCCGCATCGCCTCCGAGGGCGGTCGCTGGCAGGAGCCACCGTTTAACCCGCGCCGCGCCGAACTGCACCTGCCCAACCGCAAGGCGCCCACGCACAGGCTCATGCAGAAGCTCGGCCTGACGGGATTCGTCAACGTCGGGCCGCTGGTCGATGAGCCGCTTGCCCCGCGGCGCGTGGGCATAAAACTCAAACAGCACGTCGGCGCGCCGTGCGAGCCAGCGGTGACTGTGGGCCAGGTCCTGCGCGTCGGCGACGTCGTCGGGCGAGTGCCCGTCAAGGACTCCAAGCCCGCCTTGGGCGCACCCGTGCATGCCAGCATCGACGGCGCCGTTACCGCCATCGACGCGGCAACGGTGTGGATCGAGGCCGGCGGCCCCAGCCGGTAGGAACGAGAAACATGGCCATCCCGAAATCCATTGGCGCAATCGAGCTTTCCAGCGTGGCTGTGGGCTACCAGGTGCAGGACGCCATGCTCAAGGCAGCCAACGTCGAGATCCTCATCGCCCGGACGATATGCTCGGGCAAATACTTCATCGTCGTGGGCGGATCGGTCAGCGACGTCGCGTCGGGCATTCGCGCCGCACTGGCTGCCCCCAGCGAGTCCATCATCGACCACGTGGAGATCCCCAACGTCCACGAGTCCGTCTTCCCGGCCCTGGGCCAGTCGGTGACCATCACCAGCTCGGACGTGGGTGCCCTTGGCATCGTCGAGACGTTCAGCGGCGTAAGCGTCCTGGCCGCCGCCGATGCGGCCGCCAAGGCCGCCAAGGTCCAGTTGTTCCGCATACATGTTGCAATGGCGCTCGGCGGCAAGGGCTTCTGCCTGATGACCGGAACGGTCGGCGACTGCCGGTCCGCCGTCTCCGCCGCCGCGGCAGAGGTGCGCAAACGGGGACTCCTCGTGGCCGAAACCGTCATAAGCCGACCCAGCAGGGAACTTTTCAGCGAGTATATCTGAGCGGTCCGCCGGGCTTGCCATCTGCGGCAGTTCAGGCGGTTAACAAGACTTCAATGCCAGCCAAAGGGTTGCTGCACGGTTACGCTTTGTCGAGGGGGCGTGTATAATGCACGGGAAAGGGCAAAGATGCATACGTTGAAACTCTACATCGAGACATCGGTCTGGTCGCACTGGTTTGCGGATGACGCTCCCGAACGCCGCGAATCGACCCGGGACTTCCTGTCCCGATGCCAGGACAATCCTGCCGCCACACGTATTTACATTAGCGCCTTCGTTCTGGACGAGATTCGTGGAGCCCCCAGCAGATTGGCCACCCACTTGGAAACATTGCTGGATGACTTCCGTCCGGCAATGCTTGAGCCCGCGCCGGAAGTCTATGAGCTTGCCCAAACGTACGCTGATCTCGGCGTGATCCCGGCCGGCAAATTGGCAGACCGCCTCCACGTGGCTATAGCGACGGTGGCTGAAATGGACATGCTTGTCAGTTGGAACTATCGGCATCTCGTGAACGTCAGGCGACGCGAGATGGTGAATGCGGCAAACCTGCTTGCGGGATACTTGAAGCGACTTGAGATCACAACTCCTCCGGAGGTGCTCGAAGATGAAGTACAGTAAGAGACAGATAGAGGTCTGGAAGGCCCGAGAAAGTCTGAGCGAAAAGCTGGCGCGAATGACTCCAGACGAGATTACCGCGCACGCGAAAGAGGTTGCGGGCGATTGGCAGCGGAAGATTGCGGCCAAACGGGTCCGGACCAAGAAGTCCCGCTCCTCCCCAAAGGTGTCGAAAGCGTAAGGACCGGCCCATGAATGAGGGTCAGGAAACAGAGCTATGGTCGGTGTGGCCACTGATCTATTTCGATCCCCAGTGGAGCGGGTCTGTGTATGACTGCTTCGGCTTAGGCGTGAAACTGGTCAGGGCGGACAGCGATGCCCTGATTGCGATGAAGGAAATTGTTGGGCCAAACGCGCGGTATCCGGGCCAATTTGTGTTCGACAGCGACGTTCATTGGCTTTTGGCCATTCCCGTTGGGAAAGAGTTCGAGTACGTAAAATCTTCGCAGATCGGGATGTCAACCCGTGAAGAAGTGGCATGTGCTTTGGCAAGCACTTTCGTGTTGGGACTTCGTCTTCTTCGCCAGACGCCGGCCGTGTGCCCTGTGTGGTTTGATGCCGAAGTGGATGGTGATGAGGTTCGCTTACCGCGCGACCCAAACATGTCCAGGGACTACGATTTATTAGACTGGGACCGCCCAGACATGATGGTGGCAGATGGCGAGAGGGACGTTTTCCGGGACGACGATCTGGTGGTGCTCGCAGAAGTCTGGGACCGCTTGGTGACCTGCTTTTCTCTTGCGGACCTCCTTGCCAAGGGTCAATCCGAGGCCTTCTGGCAGGCGATCGACGGGAAGGCAACCCGTGATGTGCAGGGGCTGTTGCGCGCCCAGTTGGCACAGATTACAGATGATCCGCAGCGTACGGAACAAGTGGTCCGCGTGTTCGAACCATACAACCAAGGGGAGCACGCCGAGGCCTTCAGAACTGGGCTCAGGGCCCTTATGGACGAGACGTTTCTACGCGCTACGCGGATTGGCAGGGCCTTAAGTCTGTTCAACTCCGGATTCGATTCCGGGCCGATCGGCGGCTTCCTTCTGATGTGTTTCGCCTTGGAGGCTCTATTCACCGTCGAGGAGCGAAAAGACAGAAAAGGGAAGATGACGGAAAGACTGATCAATAGGTCCTCCAGGATGGTCCTGAACAAAGGGCAGGATGCCGAGGAAGAAAAGAAAAGGGTGAGACGAGTCTTCGAGGAGAGAGGCGACATCGTTCACGGGAGCAAAGGCATAGACAGCGTTCCGTTGGAAATCCAAAGAGATGCAGTTGACATGGCGAGGTCGAGTCTTCGCAAGATTCTGTCTTGTGCGAAGCTCCTCGAGCTTTACCGCGGTGAGGACATGGACAACCTAAGAGGCTTCTTTCGCAACCTAGACGCAGGAATCTAGCCTCTTGACGAAGGCGAATGACCACATGCCTTCTTTCCAATGTTCCGGGTCGACCATCAGCAGTAAAGCGTAGACGCCGATGGAATTCACGCGATTCGTGCTAACCCCGTCGATGAACAAGCGTCTGGCCAGCGCTGCTGCCGCCTTATTTCTGGGATTGAGTTTCGCTGCCTAAATGCGATACTAACCACATGGCAACCAAAACCGGATTCCTCGAACGCATCGCTCGCGTGCCGCTTATATTCGACGGCGCGATGGGGACGATGATCTATGAGCGAGGCGTGTTCATCAACGCCTGCTACGACGAGCTTTGCCTGGCCAGGCCGGAACTCATCCTGACGATCCACCAGGAGTACGTCGAGGCCGGGGCGGATGTGATCGAGTCCAACACCTTCGGCGCAAACCGCATGAAACTCGCCGCCTTCGGCCTGGCTGACAAGGTCGAGGCGATCAACCGCGCCGGCATCCGCCTGGCCCGCCAGGCCGCCGGGGATGATGTCCTGGTGGCCGCGTCCGTCGGGCCGTGCCTCGACGCCGATAAGCCCTACGAGCCGCACCTGGCAGAGGAAATGGCCCAGGCCTTCGCCGAGCAGTTTGCGGCAATCGCCGACGAAGGCGCGGACCTGGTCGTCCTGGAAACCTTCGACAAGCTCATTGAGCTTCAACTGGCCGCCAAGGCCGCCGCGGCTGCGGGACTCACCGTGGTGGCGTCATTCACCGTTCGGCCCGAGCAGGGCAGGATGATGGGCCTGGAGCCTGAGACGTTCGCCGCCCAGCAGCTCCAGGCCGACGCGAATGTCCACGCGATCGGCATGAACTGCGGCACCGGCCCGGCGGGGTATCTCGATCGGCTTGCCCGCGTGCTGGCTGTGGCGACGAAGCCCGTGATCGTCATGCCCAACGCCGGCGGGCCAAGAGAGCTCGGCGGGCGGATGCTCTACCTCAACAGCCCCGAGTATTTCACCGAGTACGCCAAGCGCTACGTCGAGATGGGGGCGCGCGGCGTCGGAGGCTGCTGCGGCACCACGCCACAGCACATACGCATGGCCGCCCGCGCCATAAAGAACCTCAGCGGGGTAAAGCAGCACGTGACCGTCGCCTCACGCGCCGCCGATGAGGCCAATTCCGGCGCGCCGGGACTGGCCGCCAAGGCCCTGGCCACGCGAGACAAGGGCAGGTTCGCGGCGAAGCTCTGCGCCGGACAGATCGTCACCAGCGTCGAGATCCTGCCCCCGCGGACCGGCGCGGCCCTGAGCAGCTTCCTCGACAACTGCCGCCAGTGCGCCGACGCCGGCGTGGATGCCGTCAACATCCCCGACGGCCCCCGCGCCACCGCGAGAATCAGCGTGCTGTGCAGCGCCCTGGCGGTGCTCCAGCAGACGAACATCGAGCCTATTCCGCATTACTGTTGCCGCGACCGCAACCTCATCGGCATGCAGTCGGACATCCTCGGCGGCTGCGCGATGGGGCTGAGCAACTGGCTGTTTATCACGGGTGATCCGCCCAAGCTCGGCGACTACCCGGACGCCACCGGCGTGTTCGACCTCGACGCCATCGGCCTGACGCAGCTTGTCCACGGCCTGAACCACGGTTACGACGCGGCCGGGCTGCCGATTGACCCGCCGACGGGAATCCTTATCGGCGTCGGCGCCAACCCGGTGGCGGTCGAGATGAAACGCGAACTCGACCGCTTCCGCGCCAAGATCGACGCTGGCGCCGAGTACGCCATAACCCAGCCGGTCTTCGATGTCGATGCGCTGCTGGGCTTCTGCGACGAGGTGGCGAAGCATCCGCGAGCGATCCCGATCGTGGCCGGGCTGTACCCGCTGGTGAGCTTCCGCAACGCCGACTTCATGAACAACCACGTCCCCGGCGTGGTCGTGCCCAAGGGGATCCTCGACCGCATGAGCCGCTGCAAGACAAAGCAGGACGGCATCGACGCGGGCATAGAAATCGCCCGCGAGATACGCCAAGCCCTCGTCGGCAGGGTCGCGGGCTTCCAGGTCTCGGCGCCCTTCGGGCGAATCGACGTGGCGCTGAAGGTGCTGGCGGACTGAAGAAGCAGAAGAAGAAGCGTGAACTTCTTCTGTGTCTACTCCACCGTCACGCTCTTGGCGAGATTGCGTGGCTTATCGACGTTGCAGCCTCTGGCTACGGCGGCGTGGTAGGCGAGCAGTTGCAGGGGCACGACGGTCAGCAGCGGCTGGAGCGGCGCCAGGGTGTCGGGCACGTAGAAGACGTGGTCGGCGTACTGGCGGATCTGCGTGTCGCCCTCGGTTGCCACGGCGATAACCCGCCCGCGGCGCGCCTTGACTTCCTCGATGTTGCTTATGATCTTGTCGTAGGTGCCGCATCGCGGCGCGACGAAGACCACGGGCATTCCCTCGTGGATCAGCGCGATGGGCCCGTGCTTCATCTCAGCCGCGGGCAGGCCTTCGGAGTGGATGTAGCTTATTTCCTTGAGTTTCAGGGCGCCTTCCAGGGCGATGGGGTAGTTGTAGCCGCGCCCCAGGAACAGCCAGTTTTCCCGGTCGGCGTACTCCGCCACGACCTGGCGGATGGTGTCGCTGAGAGCGAGGATGGTCTCGATCTTGTCGGGGATCTCGTTGAGGGCGTTGAGGTACTGGCTCATCGTGTTCTGCGACATGAACCGCCGCCTTCCCAGCGCCAGGGCGATCATCGTCTCGACGACCACCTGGCACGTGAATGCCTTGGTGCTCGCCACGCCGATTTCCGGCCCGGCGTGGATGTACACGCCTGCGTCGGTCTCGCGGGCGATCGTCGAGCCGACGGCGTTGACGATGCCCAGCACCAGGGCGCCCTTTTCCTTCGCCTCGCGAAGGGCCGCGAGCGTGTCAGCCGTCTCGCCGGACTGGCTTATCGCCAGGAAGACCGTGCCGTCCTCAATGATCGGGTTGCGGTATCGGAACTCGCTGGCGTACTCGACCTCGGTCGGGATGCGGGCAAGGTCCTCGAAAAGGTACTCGCCGACCAACCCCGCGTGCCAGGCCGTGCCGCAGGCGGAAATGACGATCTTCCGAGTCTTGACCAGATCGCGGGAGATGCCGCCTAGCCCGCCAAGCTGGATGCGGTTGTCGCGCAGGTCCAGGCGCCCGCGCAGGCAGTTGCGGATGGCCTCGGGCTGCTCGAAGATCTCCTTGAGCATGAAGTGGTCGTAGCCGCCCTTGGCGATCTCCTCCAGGGTCCACTCGATCTGCTCGACCTCCTTGGTGATCGGCACGTTGTCGGTTGTCAGCGTGCGCATGCCATCGCGGGTGAAGACCGCCATCTCGTTGTCGTTGAGGTAAATGACGTTCGACGTGTGGGCAATGATGGCTGAGGCGTCGCTGGCGACGATGTACTCGTCGGTGCCGACGCCCACAATCAGCGGGCTGCCCTTGCGGGCCGCGACGATCTTGTCCGGCTCGTCGGCGCACATCACCGCTATGCCGTAAGTGCCCGTCACCTCGCGAAGGGCCGCCTGCACCGCGGCCTCGAGGCTCTTGGCGCCGTCGTTGTATATCTCGCTGACCAGGTGAACCAGAACCTCCGTGTCAGTCTGGCTGCGGAAGACGTGCCCCTTGTTCAGGAGGAACTGCTTGAGCGTGGCGTAGTTCTCGATTATGCCGTTGTGAACCAGCGCGATCCGCCCCGGGCCGTCGAAGTGTGGGTGGGCGTTGGCCTGGCTTGGCTCGCCGTGAGTAGCCCAGCGAGTGTGCGCTATGCCGACCGTAGCGAAGTTGAACCGGCTGTCTGCCAGCACCTGCTGCTCGACGTGCATCACCCGCCCGACGTCCTTGCACACCACCAACTCGCCGGCCAGACAGACGCACACGCCGGCAGAGTCGTACCCGCGGTACTCCAGCCTCTTGAGGCCCTCGATCAACACCGGCGTAGCCGGTTTGCCGCCGATGTACCCAACGATTCCGCACATGTGCCGATCTCCACGATTATCCGGCGCCTGGCAGCGCCGGCGACTACTACAGGATA
>Ga0265596_1000905_pt1 | contig 15279 bp, 16 predicted proteins | sample saktaG_FD_190143 | JGI IMG/M metagenome (GOLD analysis project Ga0265596, IMG submission 190143) | Saline water microbial communities from Sakinaw Lake, British Columbia, Canada - sak_2013_06_06_60m | ecosystem: Environmental > Aquatic > Non-marine Saline and Alkaline > Saline ...
GCCAGCCCATGCTAACTTGTCGATTCTATCTATCCGCTTCACCTTGCCATTTATCTTTTCAAGATGAGTTTCTATCCGTTCCAGAGAAGAGAAGATAGCAACTTCTTTTTCGCCAGTATCCATAGCTGAGAACTTTTTGCCGAATCTATTCTCAAACTCTGGCATATTCTTACTCCAACTCTAAATCTAGGAAGCTTAAAAGATGCTCCCGAATGTCAGTCCACAGGTGATTAGCGTGATTTTGGAGATTTTGCGGTAGAACCACAGTTAAATCTTTCTGAAACTCCGAATCGTGCTCGTTTATGAGCATGTTGATAGTGTAAAGTATCTCCAGCTTAACATCGCCATCAGGCTTCGTAAGCTTCAACCTATCTATGGTTAAACTTTGAACGGTAGCGTCATTGTCAGCCATTTTTCCTCCTCGTTACTCTTTTTTTTCTGGGCTTTGGCTTGTCCGAGAGGTACAGTGGAGCAACTTCAACAGTTTCCCCAGATGCCATCACAACATCTTGCCATACGCTAAATTTTACCATATTAAACCTCCTTAAAATATCTTCCCTTCACCAGCTAGCCTACGCTGAAATGCCTCCATGTAATTATAAGCATCCCTGGCGCTGATGGTCTTATACCTTCGTTTCTGCTCTTGCACCTTTATACGTCTCTCACTATTCTCATTAGACCATGCCAAAAGCTCTTGAAGCTGCTGTTTAGACAAATCTTCAGACCCAGGTATGCTTACCTGCTCAGTGACACCATTACTAAGCTGAATGGTAAATATAGCCATTATGTTCTCCGAGGGGGGCTATTAACCCCCCTCTTCAATCTTACTATTTGTCTTTAGCAGGTGACTTGGTCTCCGGTTCTACCACCTCGACCTTGGGCTTTACAGCCTTAGGTGCTTTCGCCACAGGTGGGTTCTCTGCCAAATCCCTTAGCTTTGCTCTGTCTTTCCAGTTCATTGATTACCTCCTAGATAGCTAGCTGGAGCATGAAGAAAGGAGCAGCCTGCCCTTGGCTACTTGTCTCGGCAAGAATGTAACCAGCATACTGAGTTGTGCTGTAGGTTCCATCTGCCACCTTGAGAGTGGCTGAGTCGTTTTTGATTTCCTCAAGTGAACCATCGTGCCTGAAGACCAATCCTGTATTTCCCCCTATGCCCACAGTTGACTGTGGTGACAGCCAGCAAACTCCCCAGGTCTGCACCCATAGGAATTGACCCGCAGTAGCAAAGTTTGTAGCCATACCAACAACTGGCATGTGTGCTCCACTTCCATGTAGTACATGCCTGTATGGACTAGCCATAACCTCAGCGGTAGCATCGGTAGTAAGTGCCACCGTCAAGGCTCTGTCAAACGTGAAGACTATAGAGCCAGCAGCCCCACCAGTGTTACTTATGACACGGCGTGTCTGCGGTCTTTGTACTGCGGCACTTGCTACATCAGGGAAAAACTGAATGTAGCCACCTTCAAACTCATTAGCTACGATAGTCCCAGTAGCAGCAGCTCCGTCTGGTGACACGGTAGTCAGTGTTACCGACTTTAGACCCTTAGCAACAGCCGCAGCTACGGCACGGTTGGCTACACCTTGCGGTAAGCCGTTCTTCAGGCCCAGGTCAAGGCGGGTTATAGCAACGCCACATCTGGCGTAGGCGAAGACCCTGCCATCTTCCAGTGTTATCCTTGTACCCAGAGGATGCTTCTGAATAGTGTCTACCTCGTCAATCGGTGCTACTGCTCCGTTGCAGTAAATTGCATTTGGAAATCCCATTTTTAACCTCCTAAGTTATTCTCGTGTGCAAGTCGTACATGGCTTTTTAAGTTCTTAAAACGCCTCCCACAAATCTCGCAAATCGCCTTACCGTTCTTGCTTCTCTTTACACTTTTGCGTTTAGTTTTGACAACAACGGCTTGCTCAACCTGTGGCTGTACGTCTTGACTTATTGGTTCTACTATCTTCTCAGGTGGCTCTAAAGTGAAGCCTTTCCTGAGAAAGAGTTGCTCATGGTACTTGTCAGCAGGCAAAAGACACGAAGGCTCTCCAGTGCCAGGATGATAATAAATCCTCTTGACCTTTTTCTTCCTACCTGCCAAGGGGAGTATATCTACACCCCCGGCCATCATGCCCTTGCCTACAATTTCGTCAACTACCATAACACTCCTAGTCGTTTACTGCAGGTGCAGTGCAGGTGAAGTACATCTCATAGCCATAGTCACTATTGATTACGAAAGCTTCGTAGTCAGAGACTATAACCAGTTCAGTACCTCGCAGGGATGCGTCCCTTTCACGTTCAGTAGTATCGGCGAGTGATTGCAGATAGCCCAAGCATGACTTCGAGAACATGCCAGCCTTGGCGGTGTCGCTGGTAATGGTCAGGTTGCCATCCTCGAAGGCGGGAACGCTAGCCCACGTGCCAACATGCCAGTCTTTAATGACGTCCACTGTTAGACCAGCCTGGGGTATCGGGTAAATACCCGACACAGCCTTTGCAATCTTCAATGGATGTGCCTGGTAAGGATGCATGACACAGTTAAGCGGCAGGGGTGCTGGCACAGCCTTCAGCCGGGTTACTACAGCAGCGTAATATCCCAGCGTTAGCGCTTCATCGCCATTGCCCAGAGATGTCAGCGTATCTATCAGGGCAAGTAAGTCCTTGTCCTTTTTCCTGGCCATGGCATTGCCGACCTGAGTACCTACAATAGCCCAGACGCTCTCGTTGAGCTGTCTCACCAGCTTATCGGTCAGGATAACCTTCAGTCCGACCTCTTCAGTGTCAATCTGGTCAACGGTCATTCCGATGTCCTCGGTGTCTACCATATCAACGCCATCGGTCAGGTCGGCGGCAGCCATCTGACTGACCAAGGGAATACTAAGCTGACTTGCGCCTTTAGGCAGTGTGAAATGTTCACATAGCTGCATCATTGGTGCAATATGTTCTTGGGTAAAACGTGCTTTTGCTATGATGGTGCGTTGCGCCTCATCAAGCTCAGCCGTAGAAGCAGTTTGTGTGCTCATTTAGTTTACCTCCTTTTTTAGATTTTAGGGTTGCTTGCCGTGGATTGTTGCTTGTTTCTGATACTCCTCTGTACTTATCTTGCCTTCGCTATACGCTTCTTGTACTTGCGGCCAGCCTTGAAGTGGTTGCTGTGTGGCAATAGCCGCATCTGGCGTATGCTCTAAGGCAGGTAGTTTCGCAGGAGTGTCAGGAGGAGTTTGTGCTGGCGCTGGAGTCTGTGCCAAGCTTCCCACGGCTTTTAACGCTTTGGCATAAGCCTCCATTTCTACAGCAGTCGAAACATCCGCAGCCATAAGAGTATCATAAGATACCCCGAAATCTCGTGCGACCGACTGAGCACATTGAATCTTTAAGGCTTCCTCTTGAATTTGAGGAGCCAAGGGGTTCTGGCTAAGCTGTGTTCGCGCTGCCGCCCTCTCTTGAATCAAGGTGACTATTCTTGGGTCATCCTTAAATTCTTCCGAAAGTGCGGCGTCATCTCTTTCTAGTATCCCCTGAATGAACTGTTCATTCTTCTGAATAACGTTTCTCAATCTGTCGTTCTCGCCTTGGATATTCCTGTATGCCGGCGTACCTTGAACTTGCTCCAAAGTAACTTCTACCGGTGTCGGAGCCGGTGTTGGAACTGGAGCCGGAGTTTCTACCTCCGGGGTCCCGTCCGTTACCTGCTCTTCGCCTGGTTGCAGCCCCTCTGTCTGTTCTTTCTCCATTGTTAGTCTACCTCCTGTTATTTATTCTATCACATTATTTAAGTATTGGCAAAAGCTCACGCCCAGGCCGTTCAAAAGACGGTCTAGGAGATGTCCTAGATTTCGGTCTATAAGGTATTGTCGGTGTCAATTTCCGCGGTGCTACCGCTTGCTCCTTAGCCTCACCGGGTATAGTATTTCTTGGTACATCATACTGGATAATCCATCTGTCTACATAAGCCCTGCTAGCTGGATTTCTTAATGTAGATAACTGCCCCCAAAAGTATAATGCCGCCTCTATCCTGGGGTTTTTCTCCCTGAAAGCAATGCGTTGGCTAGGCTTGGTATCGTAATAAGCCTGCCACAAGTCCTTTGATTCTATATAGAAACTGGCTAGTTTAGTCTTATTCTTGGCGAACTTCTTACCGGTTCTACTTTCCAAAGCCCTTACATCGCTGGCATAGTCTGTAATCATATACGGGTTGCCATCATCATCCGGCTGTCCGAGCTGTTCCTGATAATCAGTCAATTCAGCCTTGACATCATAAATCACTGGCAATTTAATTCGTGTGTACTCGTAGATAGGCCCATAGTCTTTTTGCAATTCATCAAGATACTCTCTGCCGGCACCAGTTGTATAGATACCACCAACAATGCCTCTTACCCATTCTTCTGGCGTATCTTCGAGCTCAAACATTTCCTTCCCACGTACATCAACTACCTTGCCAGCAGTGAAGCCTTCTATCGAATCCCAAATTTGGTTAGCAAGGCGCCCAGGCAACAGCCAGGTCAAGGCGAACTTCCGCAGCTTCCTCCAGTTACCATACTTGAGATAAGCTTCAATCCCATCTTTCAGGTCCGCAACGAAATGAAGAGGCACTGGTAAATTCCACTCATTCCCAGCATCCAGCCCACTCATCATGGTATTGAAAAACGGAGTAAACGAGCTAAGTTCCCATGGTTTTCTATTGACAGCTTTGTCAACAACCACGTTTATTGCGGTAATAACAGCGATAAATTCCCCTAGCCGCACCATTCTCTTCCCCAGTGTAGCCTTATCTATGCCGCGTACTGGCGCATAGATTGTTTCATAAGCCCCGGTGGGGCCAAGCTGTATTCTCTCCAACGCTTGTCTGATTCCAGGTAAGCGTAGTTCTCTTACCCTAGCTAGAACCTCCAAAGCAAAAGTCTGAAATGGCGCTATGATACCCACTTCCTTAGACCTGAGAACTCCGGGCAAGTCGGCGATGTTATACATAGACTGTGTTCTGGCACCACCTCTACCTGCATATTCCCACAAAGCTCTGCCACTAAGACCGCGGGCTAACCCATCCTGATAGGCAGCAGCACATGACATACCGGTAAGAGTCTGCTCAACCTTTTGTGTGAGCCAGAAACCATACTCCTCGGCTGTCTCCCATGCACCACGCTCAATCTTAGTTCGTAGCTCGCCCATAGCAGCCACGTCCTGATAGACCACACTACCTCGCTGTTGTGCCTTGATAATATGAGAGTAGCATTTCTCTTGTATATCAGCTCTCAGTTTCGGATTTCTCACCCACGCCATTGCACCTTTAAGGGTATTCTTTGTCCCAAAGGTAAGGTGTGTTAGAGCCATAGATGAGGTTTGGACAAAGGCGTTCCACTTCGGGTTTAGCGCAAAAGCAGCTACGTTCAAGCGTTGCCTTATCCAGAAAGCTGCTTTTAGAGGAACTTTGGGGAATCGCTCAGCAACGGCTCTTGATAAGCGCGATGGCATACCTGCATAAGCCTCCAGCACCCAGGACTCCAGAAGAGACGCATTATTCTTAAAACCCGCATCCCTGAAGGCACGGGCATGTACTTTCACTAAGTCAAGAATATCGCTGTAGAAAATGTCCTTAGATATAGCATCTGCGTAGCCACTAAAGAGCTTAGCAATATCACGTTGCCGTTCCATGGGTTCCAAGCCACCCTTCCTTGCCAGAGCATGACGGTTAAAGGCTGTGCCTGGCTTGATAAAATCTGGTATTTGAGCTCCGCCAACCTTCCCCAAAATAACCTCAGCACTCTTGTCAAGCCCGAATAGGCGACTCCAGATATGAACATCAAGTATCTGCGGAACGTAGTTCCTGCGGTAATCAATAAGCTTCTGCCCTCGCAATCCCCTGACATCATTAACTTGTGTCACAAGGTCATCCAACATACGTCTGACATCGACAGCGAAGGCTAATACCTCCCGCTGTCTCTCAGTAGATTGGCCTGCCAGAAGTTTCTTAATCTCAGGCTTGTAAATTATCTTTTTAAGGCCAAGCTCAGCTTCCTCTCTACTGATATTCTCCAACAAAGATGTGACTAAGTTCTTATCCTTACCTGTGATAGTATGTCTCTCCAGAGCATCATTAAACTGATATTTAACCTTGGCCGAGAATGTCTTAGCTGCCAGCGCCTTTGAATGGGTAGCCCATAGTATGTGGCTTTGAGCTTTCCCCCCGAAGTGCCCGGCATCGATAGCGGCGAACAGGTCATCGGTCGGCGACAGCATACCGCTAAGAATATCCTGCTCCACGTAATCATACCTAGCACCTCTAAGGTCAGTAGGCTTGGTAAAGTCATTACGCACATAATTGCCAGCCTTGGTCTTGTATGGCTTCTTTGTCCTTGGATTTATGGCTATATCAGCAAGCGGCGTCTTAGCTTTTATAGCTCGCTTCATCTGAATAAAATCATCCCAGTTCTGAGTTTGCCGGTAGAGAATATCAGCCGTATCTACACCAGTCTCAGTCGGTGGGAGAAGGAGATTGTCCACTCCTCTGATAATCTTTTCCTTCTCAGGTAATGATACTTGGCCTACTGCCGGTGCTTGTATCTTTGTGCTTACCTTCTTAGCAGTCTTACTCCAATCATCGGACGCTTCACGCATGAGTTTCTGTTGCTGCTCAAGGCCAGTGCTTTCTAATACATCGGCAGTGGCTAAACGCATCTCATACTCCACTTTATCAAATGGTTCCACAGGGACTTCCGGTGCAGGCTTGGGCTTCTTCGGTACTACCTCTGGTCTTAGTGGTGCTGATGGTTTAAGCCTTTCAGGAGCAATTATCGCTTTCTCAACAGCAGCCAGGGGTGTAGGCTTAAAGGCTCTACCAGCCTCCACATCATCAAGGACTTTCAGCATCCGCTTAATACCGTTCATACTCTCATCAGCTATAGCCATTAACTTCTGGGCATCGTCTAGGTCAAGTTTATATCGAGCAATTGCTTCAATCCTATCTATAAGCTGTTGCTCAGTCATCCCAAAGTGGTCTGCTAGTTCATCAATGACACGCTCCCAGGGTACTCTGCCCCTCTTATTAATGGAACCTGGTTTTAATACCCTACCCATGAGCAAGAGTTCAGCTTCTCTTTTACTAAGCGTTTCGGGCCACGTGCCTTCTTTGAGTAGTGACATTAGAGATAATCTGCGTTTACCAACTTGACCACGATAAGTAGCAACGGCATCAGAGGCCAAAAATTCCTTAACACCAGCGACCGCTCTCTCATGGTCCCCGAGTGCCCTATCTATCTCGTCTATTCGCCCTTCTAAAGCTTCTCGGAAGGCACCACGTTCAGTAGGCCCCATACTTTCACTAATAGCATTGTACAGCTTCTTATCTGTGGGGACTGCCTCGGCAGCCTCAACTACAGCACGGCTAGTTCCTGGCCTTGCTGCTGGCATAGCCTTTGGTGCTACTTCAGCCCTGGCAGCCACCAACTTTATCTGGTCTTCCATGGCTATCTGCTTTTCCTTAGCCTTACCTATTACTCTCTCTACCCTTGGCCGTTTTCCAAACATCTCAGGTTGCACGCCAATATCCTCGCCAGGACGGGCTCTAGGCACCATTGGTTCAGTTACACCTCTAGTCAGCCTTGCCTTCTCAGTAATAAGTATATCCCTAGTTTGGTGCATTTCAGCTATACGCTTAGGTGTTCTACGCTCTGGGCCAGTATAGCTTAATGCATGGGTTATTCTACTTATCTCTGTATCAAGCTCGGCAATCCTAGTAACAGCCTTTGTCTCTACCTTCTTAGCTTCTTTGACAACTTTTTTAGCCTGTTTAGTAGTCTGTTTGGCTATCCACTCCTCGGCTTTTGTAATTTCCTTTCTAGCCTGTGTAAGTGTAAATTTCTTACCTGCCAGGGTGGTTTTAGTAAGCATCCTGATTAACCCGGGCCTAGTTGTTCCTTCTTGTATTGCCTTAGTAATGACCTGAGTAGCCTTCGGTGCTTTACCAGCAGGGGTAATCCAAAGAGGGGCAAAAGCTACCTCTTCCGCTAATCCTTTAACCCCCCAAGGTAATTCACGCTCTCTATATTGTTCTGTTCGCCATTTTCTTTCAGCTTCCTTTGTCGGGAATATAGGCATCTCAGTCTTAAATTCAGGGGCAGTAACACGAGCACTAACCGCAGGATATTGAGTTTCCCAGGGTTTCCCATATAATTCTTCTGTAATTGGGGTTGCTACATAAGGTTCTGCTACTTGCTGTCTATAGCGCTCAAAGGCTTCACCTAACCTTTCAAAGCCTATTCCCAGCATCTTTGTAACAGCAAGTCCTTTTTGAAGGCCAAGGGGGTCAAAGAGAAGCTGGAGGCGCCCTTTTTTGCGCTCTTCTTCTTCCGAATCACGCATCCAAAGGGAAACCTCTTCACGTGGAGGTGTTTGCACAGGGCGCCTATCCCATCTAGTTCTAGATAATATCGCCATTTGAATACAATGCCTCTATGTCTTGTCCTTGTATTTGCTTGATTTGCAGTTGGAGTAGCTTAATCTCCTTCTTCAAGTCAATATTCTGTTCGATTAGCTTATCCATCTTTTGCTCCAAGTTACTCAACTGCATATGCCCCATCTCGGAAACGAGTTGCAAGTTCTCGATTCTATTGTCATCCTTAATATGGTTTATGTGATGGACAATTTCCCAAGAGTGGAGACATCTACCAAGATGTTTGGCCATCACCAATCGGTGTTCTTTCACATAATTATTATGCGTCATAGGGTGGAAGAAATCATCGCGAGGAAGGTTGATTTGCACATACCCATCTTTCGTTACATGTCTACCACCTTCCCAGAGAGGATGCAATTCTCTCCGTAACTTTCTATCCTTGTTAGCACAAGCTTTGCACCTTTTACGAGCTGGCTTACCATGCTCCACCTTAGTCCAATGACCAGCCCCACAATACTCACATGCGTGCCACAACGCACTATGTAACCTTTCACCTATGAAGTTACCTTTCCGTTGTGGCCAACTTGTACGCATATAACCTCCTTACTACACTATGTCAATATGTGAGTCTTTTTAGCCGTGGGGCCATGACGCCTGCTCGTTCCCCACGTCTTTGTGGCGCCATGCTGTACCATTCTCCTTCAAAATCAAAACTTGACAACCAATCACTCCAGGGAACATCTGCACCCGTCGTCTCCCATTCCCTGCGCAGTTTAGCAAACATCGCACTATTGTCGAAGTGCTCATTGGCAAGCGGGTCTAGTTGCAAACCCTCGAGCACTGTGTAATATTCTTCCCAGCCTTCAAGTTCCTTCTCATGTTGCCAGTTATAGTATTCCTCACGTTCCTTTTGGCGATTATCTATCTGCTCTTGGCTCCAATACCACTCCTGGTATCTCTCCTGGTTATGCAGCCATTGTTCATCGCCTTGCTCTTGACGAACCTTATCCTGTTTCTTATAGTCAATGATTTGCCTCCAAGTAGCGTCATAGACAGGATTACCTTTGTCATCAAAGCCTACTTCCACTGATTCAAGCTCTAATCTTACTACACCTTGGTCTTCCCAATACTGCCAGTATTCAGGATTGTCCTGCCAGAATTGCAACTTACTTGTTAGCGCCTTAACATCACCATAAGGCAAACCTTTAAGTGCTGCTTGGTCAAACTCAACCGGCAAAGGAAGCTCAACCGCTGCCCAGCTCTGTCCTATCCGTTGCAAGAACTCCTCACTCTTATATCCCATGTCATGTAAACTAGAGTAACTCCATTCATCATCAGCTATTAGATTCGTAAGGTAGTCTTGTGGAATATCAAGTCTATCAAGTAATCCACGGCTTTCCCTTGCGGCTGAGGCCAGACTTACCATGTACTCTCCATCTAAACTTGCAAGAAATTCCGCCGGAGGTACTCCCGTATTTAACATCTGCCAATTAGTGTTCAGGTTAAGTTCAGGGTCCATCGCCAGGTGTTCAGGTCTAATCACTCCCTGCTCTATCCGCCCTAAGACATCTGTAAGCTGCGCTGTCTGTTGCTCTTCAGTCAATGTCTCAAAGGTTGGAGGAGCGGGCATCCCTGCGGGTTCATATATCTGCCGCCATGCCTCTTCCCCAGCAGCTAAACCAGCGGGGCCTGTCGGTGGTGCTGGTGCTTCCGGTGGTACTGTGGGTTGCCCCTCTACCCCTATCGGACTAACGCCCTTTTGCCAAGGATATGGTGTTGGCTGCGCCAAAGCACCTATACCAACGCCAGGCTGTGCTGCTGTAGGCGGTTCGCCTCTGAGCCATTTACTAAGCGTATCCATGAATCCCGGAGCTGCCGGTGCTACTTCTGGCGGTGCACCAAACATCTTAGGAGTATATCTTTCCTTAATTTGGGGAATAGTCTCTCTACCTAATAATTCCTGTGCCTGCCGTGCTCTAGTTAATTGCTCCTGGTAAGAACGAGGTATCCCTTCTTCATAGGGTACATAACCTACTCCTTCTTTGTAACCCTGTGTGGGTGGTGCTCCAAGTATGCCTTGTGCCTCTCTTGTCCATTTATTAACATCAGCAACACGTCTACCCATCTCCTCTGGTGTAATACCTGCTGCCTGCAAGTTAGAATGATAAGCCATTTGTCTGCGAAACGACTCTGAGGAAGCCTTAGACGGTAGGTTCCTAGCCCATGCCATCGAAGCAGGGGCAGTAGGTTGTTCTAAAGCATAACTAGCAGCCTTTTTGTAGGCACCTGGGGCAAGTTGCGCTATTTGTGGGGTTCTCTGTGTAGCTCTTTCCCATAATGATGTTGCCTTTGCTATTGTACCGCCTATAGCACCTGTAGTCTTCTGTGCTGTAGGTGGCTTCCATTTGCTAGTTACCACACTTGGTCTATAAGGCTGCGGTTTTGCCTTTGATACATAAGTCCATTCTTTAAAAGGTGTAGTCTTTTGCTTTTTCGGCTTGAACCACTTATCCCAAAACATATCTTCCTCCTCTAGGAATATCGCTTGAGGATTTGTTCTAAACGTGTATTCATGTCACCCAAGGTCTGCGCTGGTTGACGTGCAGGCATACTCCTACTTAATCGAGGACGTGGCCTAAGTTTTCTCTGAGGAACTGCCAAACGTCCCGCTCCAGAATGGGGAGCTTGATGGGGGGTTGGCTGAGGTTGAGACGAATACTTAGGTCTACGCCAAGGTAATTCTGTGCCAGGTGCTCTAGGTCTCTGTGTTCTATCCCAAGTCATCGTCATTTTATGGGCCTCCTTGTGTTTGTTGAGGCGCTGCCGGTACTCCTCCACCTAATTGTGGCCGCTCACCCATCTGTGGCGGGGCAGTAGCCATAGCTTGCTGTGCCATCTCCATCTTGAGCATATTCTCAAAGTCTTTACTAAGTATTTGCGCTTCCATCTCCATGCCTCTCTTGGTCAAAAGTTCTATCTGATGAAGGGTTTTAAGTTTCCAGTTCGAGTTCCTGATTTCCTGCAAATCCAAGTCCTCTCCTATCTGCTCAGGATTCTGGAATTTAATAACCTCTTTTCTGATGAAACTATCAGGAGCCAAAGGTGGATCACTTTGTTTCATCATCTGTGCTTTAGCATAGTTGGCTACTTCTTCCTGGGGAGTAATAGACAGAAATTCGTACTTAATCTCGTGATTGCCCTCAATATCAGCAGGCTCAATGGCCCTGTAGAAGTGTTTACCTCTGGTGTCATCACCCTGAGCCATCCATTCGGTTTCGTAAGACAAAAACTGGTCTTCCACCATCCGGGCTGTCTTGCTACAAACTAAGCCCATAGTAACCAACAGGGGAGTTAGTATCTTCTTGACACCCTCTGTCAGTTTTTCAAGAGCTGTTCCAGACAATTCCTGGCCCTTCCATAACTGACCAGATAATAGCCAAGAGAAACCACCACGCTGCACGGCCTCAGCCATCTCCTTGAACAGTACAGGTGTAGACGCGGCAATATCTGCTGGTGTCAGAGGAATCCACTCCGACTCCCACGGTATCGTCTCAACCGTACCTTTCCCATAAGGGGTCTCTTCAATCACAAGGTTCCGGTCTTCTGTCCTGATGAATCCACCAGGCTTATTGGCTTTAACAATAAGTGTCATCCAGATAGTCAAGATTTTGTTGAGTGCAGGGTAAAGATTCCTGTTAGCAGCAAAGATAGATTCTCCCCAGCCTTTAAGATAATCCTTAGCCATGACAGCACTTTCGCCCAGCACCCGCGGCGTTGTAGTCACTGGGAAGATAACGAAGGGCGGGTAACCGATATTATGCTTCTTGCGCTGAATCTCAACGTCATCTATGAGAACCACATTCTCTTTAACGCACCAGAAGTCTGTGACTTTTACGGTCTCCTGTTGAGCTACGTAGCCATAATCTGTCAACACACTATCAGCATCGCGGTAGGTAGTATAGGCCACCCATTTCAAACCTCCCATACCAATACCCCATGATAGATAGCGCGGGTCAACTGGCATTATCGCCGGAACTAAGCGGCCACTCTCATCCCTATAAATCGTGACTCTCATACTCATCCAGCCACGCGTACTACCCCAAAAAGCCAGCGTACTCTTAATCGGATGCTCCAGCATATCGGCAAGCCACTCATCAGCTGATTTGAACATACTGATATGAAATTGCTCAATAGTATTCTCTTTGTCGGGGTTCTCCTCCTCATCATGCACAGTAACAACAGGCACCGCAGCCTCTAAAAGCTGTATGCACATATCGCCAAAGTGCCTGGGCTCGTTAAGGGTCACATTATCAGAAAACTCATCCAGCTTAAATTCCTCGAGCTCATAAAGTCGCATATCGCCATCTTGACGCTCATGGCGAGTGAAATGAGTATCATTAAAAGAATTTACCAACTTAATAATTGTAGCTGCATCGTAACTACCAGCTTTCCTTTGCGTTGCAACCTGAGTGCTTTTAGCCATAATGCCTCCTATGGTGCAGTAACCCTAACCCCAGTATCTCTTGTCGTCAATCTAATACCCTTTCTTGGTTTTAATTTCCCGTCTCTGCCTGGTATAAATAGTTTACCATACATACCTTTACTTGTTTCCATCGGTGCATAGCCCATGTTATTGACAATATAATACCCGACTGCTTTTGTTGAATGACAATTTTTGTCGGAAATCTTGCCAGTGTTAAGTTCATACACCCACGGGCCGCCACCACTCACAGGGTTAGGCCCACCACCGCACTCAGCAATAAAGCCCCTGCAAGTATAATTTACATATAAATTCGGCCTCCCATGCTCATTGAGCTTCAGCATTGTCCGCAAGGCTTCAACACCACCTGAAACACTAACTGGCCTAGCTTGAAGATACAAGTTAGTTTTTTTACGCCATACCTCAATCGGGGCTGGCATAGCCTGGTGTTGTTTGGCAGCAACATCAATAGCACCGCCGCTAACCTTACCAAACCACGGCCAGTCCTTTTTACACTTATTGATTACCTCTTCGGTGGTCATACGCTGGACATAAATCTCATCTACCAAATAAAGGCAACCCTCTTTGATTTGAATTGCCAGTACAGCATAAGCTCCAGGTAATCCATAGCCAGGGTCTATTGCTATATGCACTGGGATACCAGGGTCGTAAGGAAAGTAGCCCACATGGGTCTTATTAGAGAACTCAGGTAATACCAACCCAGCAGGCTTACAAGGTATAGCACCATACCGCTCCTGGAAAATATCCACTGGTGTTTGCCTCTCAAGGCTGAGAATCTCGGGGTCCTGGCGGCCACCTGGGAATTTAAGTAGATTTGCCCATGTTGGGAGAGAGAATGACTTAGCGTCATCCTCATTCGGCACTTCCCATCGTGTAAACAACTCAGAGTACCAGGAGCCGACCACGCCGCTCTCACTTGCGCCCTCAAACGTACCGGTCAAGACCAATGGTGACCTTCTCTCCGACAGACGGCCTAGAACCCTCAAAAATGCCATGTATTCCATCCTAGCTGCCTCACACATCAAGATAAATCCAGGTGCTTGCATACCCAATTTCTTAAAATCCATGGCACTTTTGGTAACAACTTGATTCCCATTCCACAAATTCATCCAAAGTGAGCCCTTATGGGCTTCGCTGATGTCCTTGAGCAACTCCAATTTTGCCATATCTTCGCCGATGTAGTTAAATTCCTCCATGGCACCATCATAATCAGGCCCAATGAGCCAGATTATTTCAGTTTTTGGGTTTGCACATGCCAAAACAGTTTCAATAGAGCCAGTTTTCGACTTACCTCCACGCTCACCTCCAGCAATTAGCTTAATCCTAGCATCGGATTCATGAATTGGGATTTGAGCAAACTGAGGAGTGTAACCAATCCGACTGAAGATATGGTCTCTATAACTGGCCTTACTCATTTCTTACGCTGCTTTACCTCACCGCGCATTTCATAAGAACCGGTTTTCACCAACGTTAACTCGGCTTCAAGAATTAAAACACGACTTTCAAGCTCTGCTATTCGTCTACGTAGAAATGTGTCTACAAGATGCTCTTTCCGTGATGGCAGTAACTCCAAATTCTCCAATGAGTTGTTCTGTTTATCACCATCTTTGTGGTGGACTATCTCCAACTTTTCTAAGCATCTGCCAAGAAATGTCGCCATCACCAAACGATGTTCAAGAACCGTATGATTAGCACGGTCGGTCATTGAATAAAATGGACTATCTGATGGAAGCCAAATTCGTATGTAGCCCCCACGTGTCTTTATTCTGCCACCATTCCACATTCCGTGCGCAGAACCACTACACCCCTGCGATAGAGCACCATTGCGCCTCGCATTACATACCCTGCATAAAGGTGGAGACGGATAATGCTTCTTTACCCAGCGTTCCTTCCTACATTCTGGACAAGCTAACCAAATATACGTGTCTGTGTGATAACCTTTATCTCCGCGCTTTACCTTTCGCCTTTCACCTATATCGGGCATATTTTATTTCCCCTTTCTTTGTTTCACTTCACCTGCCACGGGCTTGCCCTTTCCAGGGGGATAGCAGACTTTTACATAAGTCCGAGACTTTTGTCCTTTCGGCTTAATCGTCCTTACTCTGCCTCCAGCTTTTACGCATCTGGTGAATCTAGGTGGCATTATTTCGCCTCCAGCTACTTAAAAATATAGCACACTTTTTTCAATTATGCAAGGGGTAGTGGTCAATAATACCTAAAACACAAGATATAGTACTCTTTAATTTTCCTTTGTCCTCTCATCAATTTTCGGTTGCGGTAAAAACGCCTTATCCGCATAGAGATTATATTGCCATGTACGCCCATACCTGGGGTGAACACCAAACACAAGCTGCATAGGCTTTGAGGCTCGACCCACGACCTCTAACGCCCACGAATCAC
>Ga0265596_1000906_pt1 | contig 15274 bp, 12 predicted proteins | sample saktaG_FD_190143 | JGI IMG/M metagenome (GOLD analysis project Ga0265596, IMG submission 190143) | Saline water microbial communities from Sakinaw Lake, British Columbia, Canada - sak_2013_06_06_60m | ecosystem: Environmental > Aquatic > Non-marine Saline and Alkaline > Saline ...
CAGCTCCCATGGTTCCCACGGCTCTCACAGCTCCCATGGCTCCCACGGCTCCCACGGCTCTCACAGCTCCCATGGCTCCCATGGTTCCCACGATTCTCACAGCTCCCATAGTTCTCACGGTTCCCACAGTTCTCACGGTTCCCACAGTTCCCACGGTTCCCATGGTTCCCATAGCTCCCACGATTCTCACGATTCTCATGGTTCTCATGATTCTCATACTTCTCATGCTTCCCATAGTTCTCACGGTAGTGCTTGTCCTTGTTGTGCAGGAGTTGGTGCAGAAATATAATACCCCGTCGTTTTTATGAGAATAAACTTTATTGATTTTTTAGATAATTCTTATGCAAAAATAAATTTCGGTAATAATTTAAAAATTATACCAGACCTATATTATATTGGTAAGATAAAAAATGATTATGTTCTTTACAGTTCTTTACTAAATAGGGTTTTTTTATTAGATAAAGAAGCTTTAATTGCTTGTTACTAGTTATAACAAGTAAACTCGTCACACTTCTTTTAAAAAATCTAGTTGAAGGATTTGTTGAATTTATCTTTAGATTATAATAAAAAATTTATTAAAAATCTGAAAATAAAAAAGCTGTTTTCGGCAATTAGAAAATTTCTGGAATACTTTCTTTAAATAGCGAAAACAGCAAAGATTATTAAAAGGTTATTAAAAAGAATTGATAAAATACAGAAATTCTTCCCGTTAGTTTTTAGATTAAGCCAGAATTACCTAAAGAGTTTAAAGTAAAAGCAACCTAAACATTTTTAAAAACAGAACAAGAAATAGATGTAAGGCATGAATAGGAAAAGATTATTTGGGCCTTCGCAAGTTGATATGTTATAGCAAAAGATACATTCTGTCAATTTCAAGTAGTTATAAATAGCTTGACTTCTTTCAAGAAAAATTGGAAAATGAAATAATCTAAAAGGAAATTTGTTTTATAAAAAATAACTTATCTTAATTAAATATCTTAGAAAAGCAAACAAGAAGATGACTTTGAAGTAAAACTATGAAAAAGCTTCCCCAAATCAAAAAAAACATAAAAGCTTTTTTAAGCAGTGAAGAAGGAAAAATCAGCCAGAAAAATGTGTCAAAAATAGGACTTGGTTTGGCGGTATTGGGATTAATGCTAGGGAGAACTGCCTTGGCTGACCACAACAGTTACTTTAAGAATGTAGCGGGAAAGGGGACTCACTATTCAGCGACCGAAACCCCTCCGTCTACAGGAGAGCATACCAGTCAGTTTTTAAATGAAGCAGGTCATGGGAAGCATACTTCTCATAGCTCCCATGGTTCCCACGGCTCTCACAGCTCCCATGGCTCCCACGGCTCCCACGGCTCTCACAGCTCCCATGGCTCCCATGGTTCCCACGATTCTCACAGCTCCCATAGTTCTCACGGTTCCCACAGTTCTCACGGTTCCCACAGTTCCCACGGTTCCCATGGTTCCCATAGCTCCCACGATTCTCACGATTCTCATGGTTCTCATGATTCTCATACTTCTCATGCTTCCCATAGTTCTCACGGTAGTGCTTGTCCTTGTTGTGCAGGAGTTGGTGCAGAAATATAATACCCCGTCGTTTTTATGAGAATAAACTTTATTGATTTTTTAGATAATTCTTATGCAAAAATAAATTTCGGTAATAATTTAAAAATTATACCAGACCTATATTATATTGGTAAGATAAAAAATGATTATGTTCTTTACAGTTCTTTACTAAATAGGGTTTTTTTATTAGATAAAGAAGCAAAAAAATTGCTTGATTCTCAAAAAGTACCGGAGGATAAACAAAAAATATTTTCTCGAGCTAAGTTATTCTTAAGCAAAGATAGCAGTATTTTCCGTTCTTATTGCAATCCTTATACTAAGTTTCGATATTATAGCGATCTTTTTATCCTTTTGACTACCGACTGTAACTTAAAGTGTAAGTATTGTTTTGCTCAGGGAGGAGATGTAAAAGAAACAATTGACTTTGATTTTATTAAAACAGCTTTAGATTATATCTCGGAGAGAAATAAAAAATCTTTGAAGATTTACTTCCATGGAGGAGGAGAGCCCAGCCTAGAGATTGGTTTAATAAAGAAAATAATTAAATATGCCGAGAAGAAAATAGATAAATTAGATTTTGGTATCCAGATAAACGGTGTACTTCCTAAAACAGCTCTTGTTTATTTAATGAAGAATAATTTCCAACTTTCTGTGTCTATAGATGGACCGTCTTATATTCAGGATAAACAAAGGCCGTTGAAAGGTGGAGGTCAAAGTAGCCCTTTTGTTGAGAAGACTATTAAATTCTTAACAAAAAATAACTATCCTTTTTCAGTAAGATCTACAATTTCTACTTTTTCCGTTACAAAACAGAAGGAGATAATTAGACACTTTCATAAATTAGATATAAAATCAGTTCATTTCGAACCAATATTTGAAGCGGGAAGAAGTCTTAAACCGAAGGATAATTTTTCCAAAGCACCTGATTTAGATTTATATATAGAGAATTATTTAGAAGCGAAAAAAATAGCCGATGAATTAAATATTAGATTAATAAGTGCTTTTTTACCGGTTTATAGAAGGTCGTGTGCTCATTGTGGTGCTTCTATTCCTAATATGTTTCTTACTCCTGATGGTTACATTAGTTGTTGTTATGAGGCCTATCTTGGAAGAATGGCGCCAAAAGAGTTAATATATGGAAGGTTTGACAAGAAAAGAAAAAAACTCCTCTTTAATCAAAGAAGGATTAGTTATTTACAGAAAAGAATAGTTTGTAATATGCAATCATGCCAAAATTGTTTCTTAAAATGGAACTGTGCAGGAGGGTGTCATAGTAAAACAATTGCTTTAACCGGTGATATGTTTAAAGTTAATCTGGGAAGATGTAATGCAAAACGAAAATGTAGTAAAGAATATCTACTTTATAAAGTAGAAAAAGAACTCTATTCCATTAAAATTAAATAAATAAAAATGAAATTGCTTAATTTTAGAAATAAAGAAATATTTATCTTGATTATTATCTCAGTAGTTTTAGTCTGCATTGTTTATTTTTCTCTTTCTAATAATATTCCTTCTGAGACAGACTTTCAGGCTGATGAGAAGTTTTCACCGTTAGATTTTAGCCTTGAAGACCAACAAAAAGGAGAATTGGTTAATTGGCTAAAAGAAAATCCTGATATTGCCGTGAAAAAAGAAATAATTATCTGTAAAGATACATCCCATGCGCCATCTATCTTGTATAAAGATATTGCTGAGGCGACAGAAGAAGGGTTGGGCATAAGGATTACCTATTACTACGTTCCCTGGACTGAAATTATTCCTGCTTTAATTGAAGGGAAATGCGATACAATTTTTGACTTATCAATTTCAGAGGAAAGAAAAAAAAGTATACTTTTTACAGAGATAGTTTATCCTGGTAGAGACCAAGCTATTGCTGTATCAAAAGATAATGAACAATTACTTGAGATGTTTAACTCTATTATAACCGAGCTGAAGTTGATTATAAGATAATATTTTTAGGGCAGCCGATCTCATAGAAATTTTATAATAAAGATTAAAAAGAATATGCCGAGAATATGATAACGAACGAAATGAATTAAGGAAATTATTATTGTGTTTTGATACTTATTCTGCGGCACCGGGCATGATGGAAGTCTTAAACACTTCCTCTTTTTATTCAATAATTAGATATTTTAAACTGGTCTTAGCAATTGAATTTTGTATAATTTGATACAGAATCAGTGACGATATCTTTTAGTCGAATTGAGCATTTTTTTTGGGGAGACTGAAATAAAGAAAATGGAGAAAATAGGAAATATGGTATATTATACTAATAGAGAAATGTCTTTAATGGTGGCAATTGCCCTTCTAAATATTTATGTCAAAAATTACTCTTTCTGAAAGAGGGAAAATCATAAAGTTTTTAATTGCTATTGTTTTTATTTTAATAGGCGTTAGTTTAAGGTTACTTCCTCATCCTCCTAATTTTGCTCCAATTACTGCAATAGCTTTATTTGGAGGAGTTTATCTTTCAAAAAAAACAAGTTTATTTCTTCCTGTCTTAGCCCTGCTAATTAGCGACATGTTTCTTGGTTTCTATCAGCTTAGTTTGATGGTTTTTGTATATGGAAGTTTTCTTTTATGTGTGATTTTGGGTTTTTGGCTAAAAAAACATAAAAAATGGCATATTACTCTGGGAATCTCTCTTCTTTGTTCGCTTATTTTTTTCTTTCTAACAAATTTTTCTGTTTGGGCTTTTACCTCTTGGTATCCAAAAAGTTTTTCTGGGATAATTCAATGTTACTTAATGGCTTTACCATTTTTAAAAAACACAGCAATAGGAGATTTATTTTATATAACTGTTTTTTTTGGGACTTATGAACTAGTAGAGGTTTGGGTTAGGAAGAAATTTAGGATAATTAAGGCAATTCCTAAACTGGCTGTAAATTAAATAGAAGTTATTAGATAAAGAAAAGATTGATAAAATAGTTCTTGATTACTTGTAAAGCATTTTCTAAATAGGACTCTAATAGGAAATAAATCATGAGAAGAAAAAAAGATATTACCATAATAAATTTCTCACTTCCTGTCAGCACCGGCGACCCTAAAAATAAAATAATAAGAGTTGTACCTATTGGTCCGCTATATATAGTCTCTTTTTTAGAAAAAAGAGGCTTTTCCGTTGGTTTTAAAGATTATCAATTGAATGGGTTCAAAAACCCATTTGATAGTGATAATATTCTATCTTTTTTAACAAGTTCATCTAATATCGTCGGCATTAGATCGGATAGTCATTTACTTCCTTTTTTAATATATGCAATTCGAAAGCTGAAACAGAAATTTCCCAAGAAGATAATCATCCTTGGTGGCCCGGGGCCTACCAGCGTTGCCGAGATACTAATTAAGAATTTTCCTTTCATTGACGTAATTGTTAAGGGAGAAGGTGAACATACGACTCTGGATTTGATGCAACACCTTAAAAAAAAGGAAAAATTAGATGACGTGAAGGGAATTGTATTTAAGAAAAAAGATGGGAGTATAAGAGAAACACCCTTAAGAAAAAGAATAGACAATCTTGATAAGTTACCTTTTCCTGCCTATTACAAACTTAATCCCAAAGATTATCAGAGAATAAACATAATAGCTTCTCGTGGTTGCCCCTTTAAATGTACCTTCTGCGATGTCGCTCCCTTTTGGCAACATTGTAATATTTCAAGGAGTATTGATAATGTGATTGAAGAAATTTATTATTTTCAAGATATTTTCCATTTTAAACGATTTGGCTTTTCAGATGACAATTTTGTATTAGACAGAAAGAAGGTATTAGAGTTTTGTGATAAATTCAAGAAGAGCGGGATAAATGCCCAGTGGAGTGCTTATGGGAGGGTAAATCTAATGGATGATATATTGATGAAAAAAATGTCTAAAGCGGGCTGTTACGGTATTTTTTTCGGAGTTGAATCTGGCTCAAACAGAGTGTTAAAAAAAATCAAAAAAGGATTTACCGCAGCAAAAGCCAGGGAACTAATTATCAGGTCAACTAAATATTTTGAGAAGGTATGTGCTTCTTTTATGTGGGACTTCCCCTTTGAATCCCTTAGTGATTTTTTAAAAACTATTAAGCTAATGAATGAATTGTCAAGAAATCCAAAAATTATAACTCAAATTTTTCTATTAACACCGATTGCAACCACTGCCTTATATCAAGAATACAAAGACACTCTTACATTTCCTAAAAAAGAATTTGGCTCACTTGTTTATCCGGTAAGAAAAAAACTTATAGCCGAAAAGGGAATATTTGATTTAATCAAAAAATATCCTGAGATATTTTCCTTTTTTTATCGATTTAAGTCTATTGAATTTGATTCAAAAAGACGTATTATAAAATCCATGGGCATCAATATTTAGAAGTTTTACGAACAGAGAGGATAGAGCAAATAATAGTTTTAACAATTTTTTTCAATATTTAATATAATGAGAACAAAATTTTTTGATTTAATTAATAACTCCGAGCTGAAAAACCTCAATAATGAGATTAAAATTATTCCTGATTTACACAGAATAGGTCAGATTAAAAATGGTTATATTTTTTATAGTTCTTTGCTGAATAGAGTTTTTTTATTCAATAATAAGTTAGAAAATATTAAAAATAGAGATATTCTTCATGCTTTTCCCGTTCCCGATAATCAATCTATGGGTTCTAGAACTCTAATGTTTATTTTCCCGACAACGAATTGCAACTTAAGATGTAAGTATTGTTATGCCAGAGGAGGAGAAAGAAAGCTTAATATAAATTTAGAATTGGCAAAAAAGGGTATTGATTTTTTCCTAAAACTTGAAAAAAATCCCAAAAGTCTTTGTATCCGCTTTCAGGGAGGTGGAGAGCCTACTACGGAAATAGGATTAATCAAAAAAATAATGGCATATGCTAAAAAGAGAGTAAAGAGAACTTATTTTGGCGTTCAAACAAACGGGGTATTTTCAGAAAAAACTGCCTTATGGTTAGCAAAAAACATGAACTGGGTTTCAATTTCTTGTGATGGTCCTCCTTTTATTCAAGACAAGCAGAGACCGCTTAAAAATGGAAAGCGAACCAGTCATTTTGTGGAGAGAACAATAAGAATTCTTTCAAGATTCAAAATCAATCTTTTTGTTAGGTCTACCATTACAGCATATTCGGTGAGAAAACAAAAAGAAATATTAGAATATTTTTATAGATTAGGCATAAAACAAATACATTTTTCGCCATTATTTAAAATGGGTAGAAGTGATCAGACGATAAGCTTATTCAATCAGCCTCCAAATTTTAACGCATACGTTAATAAGTCCTTAGCTGTCAAAGAATTAGCAGAGGAATTTAATATTTATTTAAAGGAAAATGTTTTCTTTTGGGTTTGTTCTAAAAGAAATATTTACTGCGATTGCTCTATCCCCAGTTTTATGTTAACCACTGATGGTTTTATCAGTGCATGTTACGATGTCTATTTAGGTAAATCACATGAAAAATCCCCTTTTATCTATGGGAAATATGATAAGAAAAATGGTAAGTTTATTTTAAATCAAAAAAAAATTGACTATTTACAAAAAAGAACCGTAGATAAAATTGAGAAATGTAGCGATTGTTTTTTAAAATGGAATTGCGGAGGAAGCTGTCCCTCTCGGGCATTGAGAGCGACAAAAAATATATTTGAGCCCTCTAAAAAAGATTGCTTATCTGCAAGAAAGATATCTAAAAGATATATAATTTATCGTGCTAAGAAATATTGGGAAGGAATAAAACCTTTTCTTGAACAAAAGAAAGCCGGGTTATTTTTTGTTATGTATTTCAACAAATTCAGGTTAATAGAGGCGGGGGGAAATTCAATAGAAAAAAGTTCCTTTATTAGAATTAATCCAGCCAAAAAAGATTTAAATTTATTATTAGAACAAATATTATCCTGCAAAGACAAAGACTATAAACCAAAGTTATTTTTGCTTTCTTTTAACTTTTTTAAGAATGATTTAAATATTAAAACCGGAGAAAAGGTAGAAATATTACTTTCTAATCTCAAAAAAAATAAAGTATTCTTTAAGGTGACCAAGCCTTTTCCTAAACCTTTATTTGGCTTAAGATATGAGGAGATTGTTGAGATCTATAAAGTTCCTAAAAATTGTTATGAGTGTTTAGAGTTATTTACTGTCCAAAACAAAAAGATTAGGTTTTGTAACGAAGTTTGGAAAAATAAGAAAATAAGTGATTATTTTAATCGAAGAGAGGTATTTGAAGATTATAAAAAAACTCTTAGAAAATATGCCAAAAGAAAAAATAAAAAGAGTGGTAATTATTGCTGGGTATAAATGTAATTGTCATTGTTTGTTTTGTCTTAATTCTCACAAGAGAGATGTCCCAGATAAAACTACTCAAGAGATAAAAGCCGAGATGATAGAGGCGAAAAAAAGAGGAGCGAAATATCTTGAGTTAAATGGAGGAGAGCTGACTATCAGGCCAGATATAGTTGATTTAGTAAAATTTGCTAGAAACTTAAATTTTTCAGTTATCACCATTCCTACCAATGGATTAATGTTTTCTTATAAAACCTTTACCAGAAGGATGATTGAAGCTGGTTTAAATAATATTATTTTTTCTATCCATGGCCACAATGCTGAATTACACGATTATTTAACCCAAGTTCCCGGTAGTTTTAAAAAATTGGAGCAGGGCTTGAAAACCGTAAAAAATTGTATAAAGAATCTAGGTTTGAAAAACATATATCTTGGCTCAGATACAGTTATAGTTAAACAGAATTATCGATATCTTCCTCAAATTGGAAAATATATTTTTGACTTAGGACTCAGAGATTCAGAGTTTATTTTTGTTGACCCAACTTACGGAGCAGCCCATGAGAATTTTGCTAAACTTGTCCCCAAAATCTCAGAAATTGCTCCTTATGCTCATAAATGTTTAGAGATTGGCAGGCAAAACCATATTCCTCATTGGCATATTCGATATGTTCCCCTTTGCTATTTTGAAGATTATTTGGACCAGATAAGCGAGTTAGAAGAATTAAAAATTTTCCGTACTGAACATATTGCTCCAGACTTTATTAATTTAAATGTGGAAAAATCAAGAATAAATTTAGCTAAAAGCAAAACGGAGAAATGTCGAAACTGTAAATTATATAATAAATGTGAAGGAATTTGGAGGGAATATTTAAAACATTACGGAGATAAAGAGTTAAGGGCGATAAAATAAATTATTTAATTGTATTATGCCTGACATTTCCATTTGGAATAGATGTAATAATAATTGTATAATGTGTACCAATTCTTTAAATTTTCGGAATAAGGTAGATCCAAATCTTCTCAGATTTGAGACGCTCGCTCGGAACATTAAATCTTTTGGGAAAATTAAAGAGTCTATTACTCTTTCTGGAGGAGAACCAACTATTCATCCCGAATTTTTAAATTTACTCAAGTGGTTAAGAAAACAGTTTCCCCAAACAAAGATTGCTATAGCCACTAACGGAAGAATGTTTTGTTATCCGGAATTCACTAAAAAATGTTTTCTTATAAATAATCTTACCCTTGAAATAGCTATTCATGGTTATAATGCTCAAATGCATGACGACATTACTAGGACTAAGGGAAGTTTTAGCCAAACAATATCTGGTATTCATAATATTTTGAAGTATAGAAGCAGTTTTCATCAATTGGAAATAAGGATAATTCTTATCAGACAAAATTATAAATATTTAGACAGAATACTTAATCTAATAATGAACGAGTTTTCTTCGGTTGATCGGATAGTTCTCCTTTTCCAAGAGATGGAAGGGATATGCGGAGAGAATTTCAAGAAGGTGGGTATTACCCATAAAGAGGTTAAAAAATATTTACCACCCCTGTTCAAAAAATGGAAGAAAAAGTTCAAAGACCTTCGCTTATATCATTTTCCTTTATGCACTATAGATTTTAATTTATGGAAATACAGTTGGCGAACTTTACGTAAAGATGAAGTCACCTTCTTACCTTCTTGTAATAAATGCTTATACAAAAAGTACTGTTTGGGTATCCATAAAGATTATTTAAAATTAATAGGAGATGAAGAATTTATACCTATTAGAAAAAGATTATTTATTGAGGCAAGGAATGATTTTTACCATCCTATTCTCGAGGTCAAGGAAGTTGATTAAAGTAAGTTAATATATTGAAATTAAACATCTTGTTTCTTCAACCGATCAATTCAAACGGCTCCCCTGTCTAGGTTCAGATAGATATTAACCACCCTATGTTTGTAAAATGATAATATCTTTGGTCACTAATCGATCTGTTTGAAGCTTCCAGGCTATTGCTTGGCAACAGTCATAAATATTAGCTATTCTTATAAGCAGTGAGTTTTTTCCTTTCGTATAAGTTTTTTAATTCATTTTTCGAGATAAGGACTGGAATGCAAGGCATGATTTTAAAAAGGAAAGTTAATCTCCTTTTTTATTTTATTACAATTCTATGATGCCATTGCTTTCTCCTCTTTCTTTTTTTTCAAAAAATCTCCCAAAGATTCATAAAGAAGGCCGAATATTAGTTCTTTAATCTCCCATTCTATTTTATGTAAACTTTATAAATGACAATGGAAATCAATAATTTTTTTCCATATTCTTTAAATCCAACACATCGGGTCTGTTTCTAAATAATCACCTCTTAAATTATATGCCGTTCCTCTACAGCCACCACAAATATTTCGTTTTGGACATTTTCCACATTTACCCTTTAAATTATCTCTATTTCTTAATTTAAGAAAAAGTTCTGAGTTTAGCCAGAGATTTTTCAAATTATCCTTTCTCACATTCCCAACTTTAATCATTAGTACGGGACAAGGGGTTACGTCTCCAGTTGGAGTTATACATAAGCTCGCAACCCCCGCCCCACACCCGCCATAGACATTTTTATAGGGACCCTTTGGATAATTGGGATCTAATAGACACTTCAATGGATCACCGCTGCTGATTAACAATTTTCCCTCTAATTTTTTTTTCTTTCTGTAAATTAATTTAAGTATTTTTTTATTTTGTTCTTTAGTTAACGCTAAATAGCGATTTCTTGCTCCTCTTCCAGAGGGGATAAATCGCTCCAAAGATAAGGCATCAACCTCTAATTTTAAAGCTAATTCGAAAAATTTTTCTATTACAGAATTTGTTTTTGTTAATGATGTTATAACTGAAACCATTACAACTCTCATACCTTCTTTCTTGGCAATCTCAATTCTCTGAATTACTTTTCTAAATATACCCTTTCCTCTTATTTCATTATTTAATTCAGCTGTGGGCCCATCAATACTGAAATGCATTTCTTCCATCCCAGCTTCTTTAAGTTTCTTTATAAGTTCCTTTGTGATAATCGTTCCATTAGTTGCTGTAAAAACTCGCAATCCAGCTTCAGAGGCTTTCTTTGTATATTCTATGATATGCTTGTGTAACAAAGGCTCTCCACCTGAAAAAAAAAGCATCTTTGCGCCAGCTTCTATTATTTGATTAAGTACTTTTAAACATTCTTTATGATTCAGCTCATCTCTCAGAGCTTTTCCGGAAGAAGAACAGCATGTTTTACACCTTAGGTTACATTTACGAGTAATCTCCCATACAACCATTATTAAACCATATTTCCCTTCTTTATTAACCATGTTTAAAAAAAGTGTCAATTATTTTTCTAAAGCTTTATTAAAACATTCTTTGGCTTTTTTATAGTTTTTTGATTGAAGATAATATTGACCCAGAGAAATATAAGAATCATAAGATTCAGCATCTTCAGGAGATAACCTAATAATTTCTCGATGAATTTTTACTCTGCCAAAAAAAATAGAAAATTGAACTTACTACTAGTAGTATTAATGATATTTGTTTTTTTATTTATTTTTATCAATTTCATTTTCTCTTTTAATTATACAATAAGATAGGGAAATTATACAATAAGACGAGAGAAGATGATTAAAATAAATTTCCTATTATTAAATTATATTAATTTTAAAAGAAATAATTAACAACATAATTAATAAAATAGAAGGTAGGATTAGAGTTGTTTTATTTTTATTTATAAAATTGTGTTTAAACCTTAATCTTTTTACCCTCAGTGACATGTTACTGAAAGATGCAATTTAAAATGTAACCATTGCTATTTTAAACCAAAGTTTTTTAAAAACGAGATGTCTCTAAATCAGCTTTTTGGAATTCTTAAGCAATATTTCGAACTTCTTAAGGGATAGAAACTTCCTAAAGAAAGGTCAAGAATTTCTATTACTGGAGGCGAGCCTTTGGTTAGAGAAAATTTTTTTAATTTCCCTGAGAAAATTTATTAATAGAGAAACCTTACCAAGCATGACATTCCCACTGTGCTTGCTGAAACTCCTACCCCTTGTTTCTTTAAGAGAGCTTAAACTTTGTACTTAGACCATGACGGATACTGTTTTCTGATTCCGACTGCTTCAATTACGGTATTCCAATTTGTCGTTGGCTTGCGCAAGTGCTTTGGACGGTGAGATATGTCATTTAATCCCAAGATGCCTTGTTTCTTGAACCTTCTCAGCCATTGGCGCACAGTATATCTTGTTAGTCCAAAATGACGGGCAGTGAGAGATATGTTCTTGCCGTGGCTTTGATGCCAGTCAATCATCTTCAATCTGTGCCGACCATCAAGAGTCAATGATTCAACTCTACCGGCCCAGTTAGCGATAGAAATGGCTCCGGGAATGGTTGTACCATATATTGTCATATGGCATCCAGAATACCTGTTCTTCATGGACTTTTAAAGCATCCAGGTGGATAGTATCATATAAACCAGTACAAAACATTGACATTAATTTAATTTTGCGTTATAATAGGAATCAGAAAACAAGAAATTCTTATGTTTTCTTAGTTCTTAGCAAATTAAAAATTAAAGAAGGGAGGATGGAAAAGTGAAGACAAGATTATTTCTGGCAGTTTTATTGATTTTTTTGGTAATTTTATTAGTTGTTTTGAGTGAAGCCGTTCCTGGACTTACAGACCTCGTTTTTCGGAGATATGGGACAGAAAAGATACTGTCGGATAACCAAGGTAAAATTCAACACATTGTGTTTCAAATTCCGGAATCAAAAAACAATTATTTTTGGTCTGTTTCACTAAATTACTTTCAATTGATACTTCAAGAGCTTGATAGTAAAGCAAAAGTAACTATAATCACCGATTCTCAGCGGTACTCTGAAAGGTTGTCCGAAATGATAAAAAATGAATGGAATATCCGTAACCCTATCAGAATGTTAGTGATTCCCGAAAGCGAAGAAAAGCTTTCTCCTTGGGGACAAGATGGGTATGTTGTTGTTAAAAACAAGGGCAGAGGGATTACGCTTGTAGCACCTGTGTCAAAAAGACATTCAACAGTTTTGAAAACTTTGTCTGAAACATATCCTTATATGACGAGCGTTATATCTGACATGGACTTTGACGGTGGGAATATAGTATCTAACGATAGATATGTTTTTACAGGATATTCTTTAATTGAGGAAAATAACAAATTAGGACTAGATGAACAAGAAATCATTCAGAGATTAGAAAAAATGTTTGGTAAGGAAGTGATTGTTATTGGAGACAAAAATCATAGAGCTCCATTTGCTCATATTGATATGTATTTGACTCCAATCGGTGAAAGAACTTTGCTTTTAGGAGATTCAAAATTAGCAGTATATTTATTGCTTAAAGCAGACAATTCCTCAATTACTGATTCTCCGATTCTCAAAAAACAGATTGAGCTAAATCTTTCCGAAGATATATTTGAGGCACTGGAGAGGGTAAAGGATAAGCTTGAAAGTCAAGGATTTCAAGTAATAAGAGTACCTTATCTTGGGGTAACTTATTCTACTCAAATTTTACACGGGCAATGGGCTTGTTTCATTACATACAATAATGTTCTTATCGAAGAAAAGGGAAATGAGAAAGTTGTGTATTTGCCGATATATGGAATAGAGTCACTAGATAAAAAGGCGATAGAAATCTATGAATCTTTAGGTTTTAAGGTAAAAGAAGTAGAAGTAGGCCTGGGAATTACCAAATTTGGTGGATCAATTAGATGTCTCTCAAAAATAATAGAACGAAATTAAAAATCCCTTGTCAAGATAAATTGGCAGGGGATTTTAACTTTTAAATCCGAAACTTGATAAAGAGATGAATTTATTATATTCTTAAATGAGGTATTAAATACAAAGTTTTAGGAAGTAAAATAGCTTAGCATTACTTTCGAATTTTAAAGAAATCGACTGAAAAATTAAATTAGATTCTCTGTCGATATTTTTAAAAGCTAATAATTTAGTGTTTTTCATTAAAGAAAATAAAATCGGTTTAGCAAAAGAATTAAGGAGAATGTTTCCGAAGGAAGAGTTTGTTCGGTTGGAGAATCGCGGAAATTCTAGAATATTTTCTTCTGATGAAAGAATAATCAAATACTTGCCCGAAAAATATCTTAAGCCATATTTTGATATTTACGATCTTCTAAAAGGAAGAACAAACATAGGGTTACCGGAAATCCTTGATGTTAAAAAATCTGAAGTTCTAGAGAGCTACATAGTGGTAATGAAGAAAAATAGAGGAGATCTCTTAGCAGATGTTTGGAAAGATTTTTCCATGGAAGAGCAGGGGCTTATTTTAAAGAAAATGATGCTTCTTTTGAAAAAGATTAATTCCGTTTCACTAAATCCGAAAGATGTTCCGAAATCTCTTATATTCTTTTCTAGAGACCTTAGTTGGAATAGGGAAGTGAAGGAATTTTGCTTAACGAAACTAGATGAATATGAAAAAAATGGCTTTATAAAAAAGAGTTTACACAACTCCTTTCTGTTGATCTTAAATGAGAACATAGACTATATTGCAAGCATTGATTACGTTCTCTCGCACAGAGATTTTCATTTTAACAATCTTTTAATTGATAAAAATTTTAACTTAACTTTATTATTTGATTTTGAAACATTTGGCATCGGGGATAAATATTTAGACTTAGTAATAGCTGGTTCATTCCTTAGAGAGAAATACCAGAAGATGTTCTTTGATCTTTATGGAAGGCCTAAAAACTTTGAGGAGATTTCAAAAGTGTATCGACTGATTATGTCAATAAGTTTTTTTAAAAAGGTTGATATTAAAGAAGAAAAAGAAGTTATCGAGTTTATTGAAAAAGGATTTCCTTTTTTCAATTTCGAACTAAAAAAGAACCATGAAAAGAATTGATATTAAAGTTGGGTTTCAGTGTTCTAATCTCTGCAGATTCTGTGTTCAAGGAGACAAGAGATACAAGTATCCAGACAAGAGCACCGGGGAAATAAAAGAGATATTAAAGAAGTCAAGAAAAGATGCTGAAGGCGTTGTTTTTACGGGTGGAGAGCCGACATTCAGACCAAAAGAACTTTTAAAATGGGTGTCTTGTGCTAAAGAGTTAGGGTATGAAATAATACAAATCCAAACTAATGGCAGGATGTTTTCTTATCTCGGTTATTGCAAGGATTTAATTAAAGCCGGAGTAAATGAATTTGGACCGGCCTTACATGGTTCTACTCCTAAAATCCATGATTATCTAACAAGGGCACCGGGGAGTTGGGAGCAAACCACCAAGGGAATAAGAAACTTAAGGGCTTTGGGACAATACATCCTGACTAACACAGTAATCACCAAGCAGAACTATAAGGACTTGCCCGACTTAGCAAAATTGTTTGTGAACTTAGGAGTGAGCCAATTTCAGTTCGCTTTTATGCATGTCAATCATATCATTGCTAACGATACTAAGCTTATCAA
>Ga0265596_1000916_pt1 | contig 15157 bp, 13 predicted proteins | sample saktaG_FD_190143 | JGI IMG/M metagenome (GOLD analysis project Ga0265596, IMG submission 190143) | Saline water microbial communities from Sakinaw Lake, British Columbia, Canada - sak_2013_06_06_60m | ecosystem: Environmental > Aquatic > Non-marine Saline and Alkaline > Saline ...
CTGATATATTGCCCAATGTAAGACGGTAGAGATATTCACTGATGGCGACCGCATCCTTGGCCGTTTTACGATTGGTGATATCCCGGGTCAATCCCCATGCTCCAACCGGATTCCCGGAATCGTCAGTCTGGAGATAAAGAGATACTTCCACCGGGAAAACAGTACCGTTCTTGTGAATATATTCTTTTTCAAAAATGCCGGAATAGCCTCTTTTTAGTAATGTGTCGCCAATCATCGTTTTTTCAAAATCATGCCATTTCTCAGGCGTCAGTTCCTTGAAGGTTTTTTCTTTGAGTTCCAATGCTGAATAACCGATCATACCCAGAAAGGCCTGATTACATTCGATGAAATGGCCGTCCATATCCGTGGATATCCAACCGTCACGCAAGTTTTCAAAGAGTTCCCGGTATTTACGTTCGCTATTTTCCAGGGCTTCCAGTTGTTTTTTACGGTCGCTAATCCAGCGGGAGTTCCCCGTCTGTGAAGGCGGGGGTGAGAGCAAAATTCTGTGTTTTCCTTGCAGCGAAGGTTTAAATTAATGAATGCAATTAAAGAGATCAGCACATTCAGTCTATCGAACCCAGTACCACATAGTTTGGATAACACGCTACCGGAGAAAAATCCTCGTAATGGGATTATCCCAGTACTTAAAGACGAAACTTCTTGAAGTAGAGAGATACTATCCAGACTGGGAGATAAACACAATCGGAATAGACAAAGATCATATTCACATATATATGGTAATACCACCGAAATACTCAGTAAGTCAAGTAGTTGAGACGATAAAAAAGAATACGAGTCGTCATTTACGTAAGAAGTTTCGTTTTCTTGATAAAGTATATTGGGATAATGGAGGCATCTGGTCCCGAGGATATTTCGTATCGACAGTAGGTATTAACGAAGAAGTGATTCGCAACTATGTGGAGATGCAGGGCAAGGAAGACACAGGACAAGCGCAGCTTGAATTGTGTAAAGAACCACGTCTGTAAAGGCGTGGGTATCTATTGGAATCTGTGAATAGGACACTCTGAATAATCCTATAAGCAAACAAATAATGACAATCTGTTTCACTTTACACACTCCATTATAAAATGTTTAGCCGGGACACTTTGGGGGGAAGCATTCCGCCTTTTATGCCCCCACCGTAAAGATTTCCGGCAACTTGTTTTTATCTTGTATTCAGGCTGCCGCTTAAACAATAGCGAAATCTTTCCGGTTTCAGATTTCATAATATCCTGTAGTGTTAAACCAATAGTAAATCATTCTGATAATAATTACAATGGTTTTTTCATTAGAAATCCGTATCCAGTTCCGTATCCGGTTTCAGATGACAAAATATACATAAATATACACGTTTGGGATTTTATTTAGATAGGGGAAAGGGTGATCTTTAAAAACAAAAATACCCGCCGTTATCGACGGGTAAAGAGGAGTGCCGAAGGCCGGACTTGAACCGGCACGTAGAAATTCTACGAGGGATTTTAAGTCCCTTGCGTCTACCAATTCCGCCACTTCGGCACTTAAAAAAGCGAGGCGACGACCGGATTCGAACCGGTGAATAACGGTTTTGCAGACCGCTCCCTTAGCCACTTGGGTACGTCGCCATATTCATCTAAAAATAGCGCTGAAAAATAACTGTTTTATGGATAAAAACCAACAGATTTCAATTTTAGTCAGATAAAATAAAAAGGGGTGGAAAACCACCCCTTTAAGAGACTAAAAAATCTCTATTTATTTATCATCAACGACTTCAAAATCAGCATCTTCGACATTATCTTCCTTGCTGGTTTCCGGGCCTGCCTGGGGTTCTGACCCCGACTGTGGCCCCTCGTTTGGCGGAGGCGTCTCAGTCTTGACTCGTTCGTACATCTTTGTTGATATCTCGGTCCAGACTTTATTCAGGTTTTCGATACCTTCCTTCATGGCCGTAATGTCATTACCGCCCTGAACTTTTTTTAACTGTTCAACAGCGTCGTTTACTTTTCCTTTTTCCTCAGGTTGAAGTTTGTCTCCATACTCCGTTATATTCTTCTCAGTTTGATAGATCAGGGTGTCAACCTGATTACGTGTATCGACTTCTTCTTTACGGCGCTTATCATCTTCTTCATGCATTTTAGCATCGTTAACCATACGTTCCTTTTCATCATCGGAAAGGCCGCTGGATGTCTGAATGCGAACGCTCTGTTCTTTACTGGTTGCTTTATCCTTTGCGGACACATTCAATATCCCGTTTGCATCAATGTCAAAAGTGACTTCGATTTGTGGGACGCCACGAGGTGCCGGTGGAATTCCGTCAAGGTGGAATTTCCCAATGCTTTTATTATCAGAAGCCATTGAACGTTCTCCTTGGAGGACGTGGATTTCTACAGTTGTCTGACTATCGGCTGCGGTTGAAAATATCTCGCTTTTTTTTGTTGGAATAGTTGTATTCCGCTCGATTAGTTTGGTCGCAACGCTACCCAAAGTCTCAATACCCAATGAAAGTGGAGTCACATCAAGCAGCAAGATATCATGAACTTCACCCCCAAGAACACCACCCTGAATGGCGGCGCCAATCGCTACAACTTCATCAGGATTCACACTTTTATTGGGTTCTCTGCCAAATATTTCTTTTACCAGTGTCTGTACCATTGGAATTCGGGTAGAACCACCAACCAGGATGACTTCATTAATATCACTGGCAGAAAGTCCTGCGTCTTTAATTGCCTGCATACAAGGTTTGCGGGTTCTTTCGATTAAATCTTCAACCAGAGACTCAAATTTTGCGCGGGTCAGTTTCTCTAATAAATGAATCGGACCGGCGGCTCCAGCGGTAATATAAGGGAGGTTAATTTCGGTTTCTGTATTGGAAGAGAGTTCGGTTTTTGCTTTCTCAGCGGATTCCTTGAGGCGTTGCATGGCCATAGGGTCTTTTTTAAGGTCAACACCTTCTTTTTTCTTAAATTCGTCAACCATCCAATCAATTATTCTCTGATCAAAATCGTCACCACCCAGATGGCCGTCGCCACTGGTGGATTTAACTTCAAAAACACCGTCGCCAATTTCAAGGATTGATATATCAAAGGTACCACCACCGAGGTCGTAAACCGCAATCTTTTCGTCCTTTTTCTTATCAAGACCATAAGCTAATGCAGCAGCAGTCGGTTCGTTAATGATTCGTTTAACGTCTAAACCGGCGATTTTTCCTGCGTCTTTCGTAGCCTGGCGTTGTGAATCATTAAAATATGCGGGCACAGTAATAACGGCTTCGGTAATTTTTTCACCGAGTTTCTCCTCGGCGGTTTGTTTCATTTTCTGAAGCACCATTGCGCCGATTTCCGGAGGTGAGTAATCACGATCGGCGATCCGTACCCGGACGTCACCGTTGGGGCCTTCAATCACTTTGAAAGGCACTTCTTTGATTTCGTTACCTACTTCCTTGAACATTCTTCCCATAAAGCGTTTGATGGAATAAACCGCACGGTCATGATTAGTGACGATCTGCCGTTTAGCGGTGTCTCCGACAACCCGTTCGCCATCCTTTTTAAAAACCACAACTGACGGAGTTACTGACCGTCCTTCGGAATTTTCCAGAACACGGGGTTTTCCGGCATCCATGACAGCCACACATGAGTTGGTTGTGCCCAAATCAATACCGATTATTTTTCCCATTTTTTATCTCCTTTAAATCGTTTATCACAGTATCGTTATTATCAAAAGTTTCAAAAACAATAAGAAAGTGACAAATCTTATGCCAAGAATTCACTAAGACATAACGACCGATTGTTATAGGATATAAAAAGACGATGAAGATAAATCGGAAAAAATGTCGGAATCTGCTAATTATTGTTCAATTCAACAGATTGCTTTTTCTTTTGGGTCTGTGGATGAGAAAAACATAATTGATTTTTTTGAACCCGAATGGTAATCACTTTTCCTTTTAACAATGTACCATCCAGGAATCTTTCGGCAATCGGATCTTCGATTAATGTCTGGATCGATCGGCGTAACGGACGGGCACCATATTCCGGTTTGAATCCTTTTTCGAGAAGAAATTCTTTGACACCTCTACTAATCCGTAATCCTGTTTTAGTATTTGACAGATTTTGCTGGACCTCTTTGAGCAGTAGACCGATAATATCTAAAATATTTTCTTTTGTCAGTGAATGAAAGACGACCGGATCGTCAATCCTGTTCATGAATTCTGGATTGAAGAGTTTTCGAGATTCTTCTATCATTTTTTTCTTCATGACTTTATAATCACTTTTTTCGGCATCTTTGGAAAATCCATAAGCGTTATGTTGAATATTGCGACTGCCAACATTAGATGTCATGATGATGATTGTGTTCTTAAAATTGATTTTCCGCCCCAGACTGTCAGTTAAAACACCATCATCAAATATTTGTAGCAATATGTTAAAAACATCGGTATGTGCTTTTTCGATTTCATCGAAAAGAATAACTGAATAAGGATGCCGCCGAACTCGTTCGGTCAATTCACCACCTTCTTCATATCCCACATAGCCCGGAGGTGCGCCAATTAACCGTGATACAGCGAATTTCTCCATATATTCAGACATGTCGATTTTAATAAGGGCATTTTTACCTTCAAAAAGAAATTGGGCAATCACTTTGGCCATTTCGGTTTTCCCGACACCGGTTGGACCTAAAAATAAAAAACTGCCTATCGGTCGTTTGGGATCTTTCATACCGGCTCTTGACCGGCGGATTGCGCTGGCAATAAGGCGAATTACCTCATCCTGACCGACGATATGTTTTTTCAGTTCGGTTTCCATATTCAATAATTTTTTATTTTCCGATTCGGCGACCTGATTGACGGGAATGCCCGTCATCATTGCCACTACATCGGCCATATCGTTTTCGGTTACCGGGATAACTTCGTTGGCAGTTTTATTCTCCCATTTTTCATACGCCACTTTGATTTTCAGGCGGATTTTACGCTCTTTATCGCGTAATTCGGCGGCTTTTTCGAACATTTGCTCACGAACCGCGCTCTCTTTTTTGAGTTTGGTCTCCTCGGCTTTTTCTTCAAGCTCGACAATGGGTTTGGGAATGTTGATGTTTCGCAGATGAACTCTTGAACCGGCTTCATCAACGACATCAATGGCTTTGTCGGGCAGGAATTTATCGGTAATATAGCGATCGCTAAGCTCAACAGCAGCAATCAGTGACTGAGTGGTATACTTAACACGGTGGTGATCCTCATATCGTTCCTGAAGACCTTTCAGGATTGCAAGCGTTTCATCCTTCATGGGTGGATTGACAATTATTTTTTGAAAGCGACGTTCCAGCGCTCCATCTTTTTCAATAACTTTACGGTATTCATCCAAAGTGGTTGCGCCAATACACTGAAGGTCGCCCCTCGCCAGCGCTGGTTTAAACATATTGGAGGCATCCAGTGAACCGGACGCGCCACCGGCTCCGACGATTGTGTGAAGCTCATCGATGAAAAGAATGATATCGTCGGCCTGTTCCAGTTCCTGCATGATGGTTTTCATGCGCTCCTCGAATTGTCCCCGGTATTTTGTACCGGCGACGATAGCGGCTAGGTCCAGATCAATAATCCGCTTGTTGTAAAGCAATCGGGGAACTTTTTTCTCGATGATTCGAATTGCCAGACCTTCTGCTATGGCCGTTTTCCCGACGCCGGGTTCACCGATAAGTACCGGATTGTTTTTCTTACGACGGGATAAAATCTGAGCCACGCGCTCAATCTCGTTTTCCCGACCGATTACCGGATCAAGTTGATTGTTTTTCGCTTTTTCAGTGATATCCCTTGAAAAATGATCCAGGGCCGGTGTTTTACTGATTTTGGCCTTTTTTGATAAATTCTGTTGCATATTTTCGTTAAAATCGGGTTCATCGATATCGTTTTTAAAATTGTGATATTCAATACCGAAAGCGTTCAACACTTTGTACGCAATTCCGTCCTGTTGTTTCAGGATAGCCAGAAAAATGTGGATTTCATCCACTTCACCGGCACCCATGTGCTGGGCTTCATGAAATGTATTTCGCAATATCTGTTCGGCGCGCTTTGTCAATGGCAAGCGCCCCAGCTGAATGATCTCATCGCCTCCGGGAACTGCGTCTTCAATATTTTTTATCAGTTCATCGACATCGATCTCAAAGTTCGACAGGATGTCTGTTAACCGGCTGTCCGTCCGGTTAAGAATTGCCAACAGAAGATGTTCGGAATCCACGTGATTATGACCCAGTCGGGCGGCCTGGCTTCGCGCTTCTTTAATTGTATGCTGAATTAGTTTTGAAAATTGTTCTTTCATTGTTCTTATTCTTATCTTTCACAATATAAAACCTGGAACGAACCAAGTCAATTATTCTTTTATTGAAAACGGGCGCCACCGTTATCCAGAAGCAGTACTCCGTGTGACTTAGATGCAATCGATGAGTTGTGGGTTGCAATGATAAAGGTCCGTCGGTCCTGTTCATTCAGTTTGAGAATCAGATCAATTAATAAATCACTGTTGTATGAGTCCAGATTGCCTGATGGTTCGTCGGCAAGCACGACTAAAGGTTTATTTATCAGTGCCCGGGCGACCGCAACCCGCTGACGCTCGCCTCCGGAAAGGGCAGAGGGCCGGTGATGAATACGGTGGCCCAGCCCAACCTGATCGAGAATCTCTTTCGCACTCTCCGTGGCGGAGTCTGGATCATAATGGTAAATAATTGATGGAATCATGACATTTTCCAGGGCCGTAAATTCCGGAAGCAGGTGGTGAAACTGGAAAACAAATCCAATGGTCTGATTCCTGAATCGGGCGATCTCACGGTCTGGCAGGCTAAATGGGTTGATTCCTTGATAACTGATTTCACCGGCATCCGGATTATCAAGAGTTCCGACGAGATTCAGCAGGGTTGATTTGCCAATTCCCGATGGTCCCATGATTGCGATAACTTCACCGGCATTGACTGAAAATGAAATGTCTTGAAATACAGGGACTTCAACGCCATCAGTTCTGTAGGATTTTGAAAGATCATTGACGATCAGGATCGGTTCAGTATCATTTTTCATATTGAATTGCCTCCAAAGGTGCGAGTTGTCCAACCCGCTGACTGGGGTACAAGGTACCAAAAAATATCAGGATAAATCCGGCGATTAAAATTGCTGCCACATCGAAAATGTGGAGTTCAACCGGAAGGTAGGGAATGAAATAAACCGAGGGTAACGGAATGAATTTGTAATATTGTTGAAGCAGACAAATGATCAACGCCATCGATAATCCGAACAGCAGTCCAATCGACCCGGTGATGAATCCCAGCCGGAGAAAAATTCCCTTGATATGGCTGTTATTCATTCCCAATGTCTGGAGCATGCCAATTTCACGGATTTTTTCCATGACCAGCATTACCAGCGAACTGGATAGATTGAATATCGCAATCAAGATGATAAAACTCAGCGCCAGAAAACTCCCGTATTTTTCGAGTTTCATCGCACCGAACAGATCCCTGTGCAGATCTTCCCAGCTGGAAATGATTGTATCCCGTTTAAGATTTTTCGAAAGCCGTTCTTTTATATCGGGAATGTTTTTATAATTTTCAAAACGAATATCAATACCTGAATATTGCACGGGCATTTTAAAGATTTTCTGGGCTTCGCCTATTTCAACAAATGCCAGATTTTCATCATAATCGAACAAATCCAAGCGAAACACTCCGCTAAGCACAAAACGTCCTACAAAAGGGATGCTGTATGAACTTTTTATATCCAGTGGGTTGATGACATTTATTGTATCTCCCAGAAACAAACCCAGTTTATCAGTCAGTCGATATCCAAGCACTATACCCGGTAAATTCGAAGTGGGGGCTTTAAAAGTATTATTACCGCGAATAATGGCGGAATTTTGCATTATCTTGGTCATGAAAACCGTCGAATCAATTCCTTTTAAGCGGACAATGGCATCGGAACCGAAGTTGGACAATACTGATTTCTTCAGTATATAGGGATAAATGATATCAATGTCTTCTTCTTTAAGTAAGTTATTCAATTCTGGCAGCAGTTTGCTGTCAATTTCAAGTCCGGAAATTCGCAAATGAGATTCCAGATCAATGACCCGGGCTGTAATTTCCGATTCAAAACCATTCAGAATACTTAATGTAATCAGTAATGCAAATGCACCGAGCGCAATTCCGAAAATTGAAACATAGGAGGTGAAGGAGATTAAACCGGTCTGTTTTTTCGAACGGAAATAGCGATAGGATATCCAGTTTAGCAGACGATTATTCATAACGGATTGCCTCCGTTGGCGATAATCCCATGGCTTTCCGTGACGGGTAGATTGTTGCCAGAATTGAAAACAAAATAGCAAAAAAACCGACAACCAGGTAATAGATAACTTTCGGCTCAATGGGCAGTTGACTCATAAAGTAAACATCCTCCGGGAGTGCGATGATGCTGAACCGGTTTTGTAACCAGGTAATTAATATTGCGATTATATAACCCAGCACCGTTCCACCAATTCCAATAATTGTACCTTCGATTAAAAATATTCTGCCGGTTTGGTTTCGGCTGATGCCCATACTTTTCAATACGCCGATATCTTTGGTTTTTTCGATGACGATCATCATGAGTGAACTGATAATGTTAAAAATTGCGACGGCTGCAATGAGTCCGAAAACAATGATAATTGGGAACCGCTGAACGCGCAACCATTCGAAGAGATTCGCATGTAAATCCTGCCAGCTCATGGCATGATAAGGATAGCCGATTTCGGAATTTATCTGTTCGGTTACTTTACCGGCGTTAAGTGGATTATCAAGAATCATCTGAAATCCGGAGAATTGAGTGCCAAGATTCATAATATTCTGAGCCGCTGATAAGCTGGTATATACAAAGATATCATCGTAATCAGAAATCCCTGATTCGTAAATGCCGGTAATTGTAAACGTTCCGACCCTGGGACGACTGGAAGATTTTGATGTTGACTGCAGGACGAACAGATAGACCTGATCACCCAATTTAGTTCCCAGGTTCTCGGCTAATTTCTTGCCGATAATAATTCCGTCTTTATCATCTTCGGTTCGAAACGAAACAGCACCCTCTTTTAAAAATCGCTGGATATCAAGGGTTTTCTTAAGGTCTTCTTCTGCCAAACCTTCTAGGATAACACCGTCGGTTTCCGCCTTATGGCGAATCATCACTGTGCTGTGAACATAAGGTACGATGTCCTGAATTTCCGGAATTGCAGACAGTTGATCAGAAATTTCGTCGGGCGATTTAAACGTTTGTCCATTGAATAGTCTAAGCCGGATATGTGCATCAAAGCCAATTAATTTCTCTTTGATGACATTTTCAAAGCCATTCAGAATGGATAATGTAATAATCAATGCTGCAACCCCAACAGCCAGTCCAATCGTAGAGATAATGCTGATAAAGGATATATAACCGATTTTATGGCGGTTGAACAGATGACGTTTGGCGATGAAAACCGGAAATGACATATCGATATGTGTTTCTATGACCGAAGTTGGGGAAACAAGATGACGTCTTTTATGTAACGCTGATTGGTAAACAGCATTACCAGCCGATCAATACCGATACCGACGCCACCGGTTGGGGGCATGCCGTATTCCATGGCTGTTACAAAATCCTCATCCATAGTCTGGGCTTCTTCGTCTCCGGCTTCACGCAGGCGGCTTTGACCTTCCAGACGCTCCCGCTGATCAAATGGATCGTTTAATTCGCTGAAAGCATTGGCAAATTCCTGCCCGGCGATGTACAGTTCAAAGCGTTCGACAATATCTTCTTTGCCATCGCGGCTGGTTTTTGCCAATGGTGAAATAGCTTTTGGGTAATCGGTCACAAAGGTTGGCTGAATCAGTTTGCCTTCAACATAATGGTCAAACAGCAATTCGATCAGTTTTCCGTAACCCACCGATTTATCGATTTCAAATCCTTTTTCGATGCAGAGTTCTCGCAGCTGTTCTTCGGGCAGTCCATAAATATCAATGCCAACATACTCTTTCAGGAGGTCGAACATTGATCGTCGTTGAAATGGCTGTGTGAAGTCAATTGTGAATTCAGCAAACTCAAATGAAGATTTTTCAATTTTCTCAGCGATTGTTTTAAAAATCGCCTCGACTTCATTCATTAAAAAGTTATAGTCTACATATTGCTGATAATATTCCAGGGCGGTGAATTCGGGATTATGATTGCGATCGACGCCTTCATTACGAAAATTTTTCGCAATTTCATACACTTTTTCAAAACCACCGATAATCAGACGTTTCAGGTACAATTCATCGGCAATTCGGAGGAAAAAATCCTGGTTCAGTGCATTGTAGAATGTCTTGAACGGACGGGCCGACGCACCGCCATAAATCGGTTGCAAGGTGGGGGTCTCCACTTCAATAAAACCTCGCTCATTCAGAAAATCACGGCACCACTGAATGATCTTGCTTCGCAGGATGAATGTTTCTTTAACTTCGGGATTTACGATCAGATCAAGGTAACGCTGACGATACCGTTGTTCTTTGTTGCTAAATGCATCGAAAACCTCACCGTCTTTTTCTTTTACCACCGGAATTGGGCGAACGTTCTTTGACAACAAATGCAATTCTTCGGCAAAGATGGTAATCTCGCCAGTGCGAGTCTTTGTTACTGTTCCAACGGCTCCGATAATATCACCGATATCCAATAGTTTGAAAAGTTCATAATTATCATTGCCGATTTTATTTTCCTGAAAATAGACCTGAAGTTTTGTCTTCTCGTCCTGAATATGGCAAAAACTGGCTTTACCCATTCTACGGATAGTCATAAGTCGACCGGCAATACGGACAGCGATGGTTTCCTTTAACTCTTCATAATGATCAATTATTTCGCTGCAGGAGTGGGTTTTTGAAAATTCGTAGGCAAAGGGTTCAATACCCAACTCACGAATTTTCTGGACCTTTTCTTTACGAATGGCTAGAATTTCCGCCAGTGATTTTCCGATATGTTGTTCTTCGTTACTCAACGGTTTTAAACTCCTATTTTATATTCCAGAGCAAATATTGACGTAAAAATTCATCAATATCGCCGTCCATTACGGCCTGAATGTTGGTGTTTTCATGTTTGGTACGATGATCCTTGACCATCGTATAAGGTTGAAATACATAGGACCGGATCTGGTTGCCCCAGGAAATATCCTTTTTATTTTTCTCGATTTCCGATTTCTCTTTGTCCTGTTCTTCTTTTTTCAATTGATATAATCGGGCCCGTAAAATTTTCATCGCCGAGGCTTTGTTTTTGAATTGTGAACGCTCATTCTGACACTGGACGACAATTCCGCTCGGAATATGAGTGATGCGAATTGCTGAATCGGTTTTGTTGACATGCTGACCGCCGGCGCCACTGGCCCGGAAGGTATCAATCCGGAGATCGTCTGTGTTGATATCGACTTCAATATCTTCCTCGACTTCAGGATAAACAAAAACTGAAGCGAAGGAGGTATGTCGCCGGTGATTGGCATCAAAGGGTGAAATCCGAACAAGTCGGTGGATGCCGGCTTCGGACTTGAGATAGCCGTATGCAAAAACGCCTTTCACCTCGATTGAGACGTCCTTGATACCCGCTTCGTCACCATTGACAAGGTCAATGATTTTTGATTCCATTCCAGATCGCTCCATCCAGCGAAGGTACATGCGCATGAGCATTTCCGCCCAATCCTGGGATTCGGTTCCACCAGCACCGGGATGAATTGTCATAATGGCGTTTTTTGGATCATCTTCGGAACTGAGCATGGCCTGCAATTCGATTTTATCCAGTTTTTTATTTAAATCCTGCACAATTGTCTCAAGTTCCGGCAACATGGACTCGTCATTTTCAATGTCAAGCAGTTCGACAAGTTCGCTGGCATCCGAATAGGATTTCATGACGCTTTGATACTGATTTAAAACTGCTTCGATAATACTGATTTGCTGCAGGACAGTCTGAGCATCTTCCCGATAATCCCAAAAATTGCTGGAAGCAGTTTTATTTTGTAATTCTTTTAATTGATGTTGTTTGTTTTCAACGTCAAAGATACCTCCGAAGTTCGTTCAGGCGGGTATTCATTATTTCAAGTTCTGATTGTAGATCGTTTAACATAGTTAAATATATTCTTATTTCTTAACGATTTGGTTTGATGGTTTTAATGGTGAAAATTCCTTGTAGCTGGATAAAACAATGTAGGTTCTGGTCTGTAAAACACCCGGCCATGACTGAATTTCCGAAAGGAGTTTTTCAAGTGTGGAAGTATTATCAGTTTGGATTTTGAGCAGGTGAGAACCTTCACCGGTGATGGAATGACATTCAATAACATCATTTTCTTCGCGGGTATGTCGGATGAATTCATCATAATTTTTAGAAGGTGATGTTATCACAAAAACAAAAGCGGTAACATCTTTACCGATTGCAGAATGGTTGACTTTAGCATGGTAACCGTCAATAATTCCTTTTTTCTCCAATTTGCGCATGCGTTCACTGACCGCCGGGATAGTGAGCCCGACTTTTTCCGCAATGCGATTTCGTTGTATTCTGCCGTCTTTCTGCAGGATATCCAGAATTTGTACGTCAATCGAATCAATCATGTTTTATTGCTCCTTCTCTGATCAAATATTTATAATTAAGGTCGATTTATATAATAATCTGCAAGTGCATAAGCCGATACAAGGGCCATTAATTGCTGCGTCCAGGACATGGAAACCCTGATGTACTGGGATGGTTTCATTGGGACAATGATCGTGTCATTTGGTTTTATTTCGGGAATAAGCGTGTTATCCCCGGTTTCTAAAAATTCTTTTACATTAATTTTGGTCACATACCCTTGCTGATCCTGTTTTGATCCGTGGATAATTTTTATCTTTGAAAGTTGGGCGGTATCTTTGGGGCCGCCCGCAGATGAGATCAACTCGACCAGGTCAGTTCCGATGGGAATATCATAAAGTCCGGGTTTCTGGACTTCGCCCCAAACTTTAACCGTCATCAACAGAGCATCGCTGGTAGTAGATAAAATGTATCGTGAGGCCGATGGCCGATCGGAAAATCGCCCGGTTGTGGACGTCTGAGTTCGCACAGATTCCTGGGCGAAACTCATTCCAATACTCAATAACACTAGTAATATTATATAGAAACGCTTCATGAGTTTCTCCTTTTATTGAATCGTAAAATAAGCCCAGTTCGAAATTGAACCACTTATATCGATATTGGTATAGGGATCAACAAATGCAATTGCTTTGATACACCATCGATATGTTTGTCCAGGTAACAATGTTGTGACTTTCGATGATCCATCAAAGTTAAATGATTTCGAATGAGAATGATCTGTATAATTTGGGTTACTAAAACGAGAAATCCAAATGTCATCTCGTGGCGAAAAAGTCTCTAAATATATGACATATTCTGATGACGCATCGGAATAGTCGTACCATTCAAAAACTGTTGGTTGGGCGCTCAGGGTTCCGCTTGGATTCAGTGGTTCGACCTTATTAATTACCGAATACTGAATTGTGTCGGAAGGATTGCTTTTATTCCCGGCTTGATCATAGGCTTTCAGGTAGTAATAATAATTGACATTGAACTTTACCGAGTCATCCACAAAAAATGTATCCGCGCCGCTCAGCGAAAAGGCGTTTATATCCACGGCCAATATAAATTTATTATCAATATTTGCTTCAGTTTTATAAAGTTTATAGCCTGATATATCGTCTTCCAAATTCGGATGCCATTCCAATATAATACCGTTGCCGTCATTATATGGACGAATGCCATGGGCGATCGGATCAGTCGGATCAGATTTTGCTACCCAAATAGGCGCAGATGGAGCATCAGGATCTTCGATACTTTCACCACATCCAATAAACAGGACAATCATCAGGATAAATAGAATTTGTGGAACCAGTATACGCTTTATCAAAATTCTATGACACTTCCGATTCGGTGGGTTGCCCCAAGATCGTGGTTTAAAAATGAATAATCAATGTAAATAATTCGATTCATAACCTTAAAATTTAAACCTAATCCCGTTGTTAAACCAGAATTAATTAAGCCGGCTCGAATATTCAACTGGTTTTTTATTATACATTCCAAACCATACCGGTTTTTATCATCATAACGATATTCCTTTTCAATGCCAAAATTCAGCAGAATATCATAAGCATTGATTGCATGTTCATAACCGAAGGAAAGCACCGGATTAATTTGTATTTCGTCCTGACGCTTTGTGTTCCAGTAAATGATTGTACCGGTCACATCACGCAGCGCAAAGCCGATACTGATTTGTCCCATTTTAGATAGTTCAAATACTTCCGCGCCACTAACCCGAAGTCGTCCACCAAGGTCGATACCCAGTCCGTATCCCTCGACATTGTAGAGTTTTTTATGAATGAATTTAAAGTTGACACCCAGTGGAATTTCCAGAGTAAACCGCGAATAGCGCCAACCAAGACTGATCGATCTGGAGATAAAATGACCAAGACTTAGATAAACCGCCTGCTCGAGATCGTTGAATGAATCAAAAGGATAATCATTTAATGCCAGAACCGAATCTCGACGGGTTTCTGGATCGGTTACCTGGCGTAATATGTCGGGACGGATTGGTATATCATCGACGCTGTAGCGAATCCAATTTAATGATGCCGCAGAATTTTTAGCAATTGGTGCTGCAAAACCGGCATAGTTATGATTCGCTAGCCCAAATTGGGATGTGTACATCAGACCGACCTGCGGGCTACGGATGTAGCCAATCCCAGACGGGTTGCTGATAAAGGACGTAATGCTCAGATCCAATGCGCCAAGGCTGTTGCCCATTGCCTGGGCACGGGCGCTTACGCCATTTTCTAGAAAAGCATCGGCGTATTCACCGCTGAAGACCAGCGAAAATAACATTACAATCGATAATATGATTCGAAATAATATCATTAGCGTGCTTTGGCTGTTTTTCCGATTTTTGTCACGGTTTTACTTCTGTTCTTAGCAATCATTTTATAAAAATAAACACCATTAGCGACAAAGTTGCCGTCTTCATCCAGGCCATTCCAGAGTACTTCGTGATAACCGCCTTCATTCATATCGAGTCCGGTGCTGTAAATCGTTGATTCTTCCAGGATTTTAATGAGTCGCCCGGATGTCGTATATATTTTAATTTTAAAATCATCAACCCTTTGGGTCAGTTCATAAATAAAC
>Ga0265596_1000923_pt1 | contig 15011 bp, 19 predicted proteins | sample saktaG_FD_190143 | JGI IMG/M metagenome (GOLD analysis project Ga0265596, IMG submission 190143) | Saline water microbial communities from Sakinaw Lake, British Columbia, Canada - sak_2013_06_06_60m | ecosystem: Environmental > Aquatic > Non-marine Saline and Alkaline > Saline ...
TGTGGTGCTGAGTTGACCCAGCACCACTTTTAGAGATTTTCAAATTATAATTATGTCTTTTCTTGGACGTTTTTATCGAAGGGAAAGTGGTGCTGGGTTGACAAAATAGTTGTACTGTGATATAAAGAGAGTATAACAAATAACCCGTATGTGTTTATGCAAAAATATATAAGTCCAACATTGTCAATCGTGATAGTTCTTGCTGTCTTCTGTCTAGCCCTTTTTTCGGTCTTGCAAGGAGAAGCATCATTCAATAAGCAACTTACAGCTTCTATCTCCGGCAGTGTTAAGGATAAAGCATTAGATATGGCAGAGATGTCAGAATGTGTTGGAAAGGCATACAATATTTTTCTTACTAAATGGAACCAGGAATGTAAAGGACTCGGATTAGAAGATAAATGTGACCTACCAAGAAGTATTGCGGACTCATTGAAGTCTGAATATGCTGATTCTCAAAAAACTTGTTATTAAAAGTAGAACTAACCCTTAAATGGGTTAGTTTTATTTTTGCCTTATGTTATAATAAATTAACATGAAAAAGTCTTCCAAGATTATAATAATAATCCTTATTGTGGTTCTTTTTATAATGTCTCTGGTGATCACCGGCTTTATTCTTTATGAACAGGGTGTTCTTGATAATATAATAGATAGATTTCAATCAGATAGAACATTTGCTTTAAAAGAAGACAAGGATATAGGTGACGATACTCAAGGCAGGATTAAGCAATTAGAAGATAAGATTAAACAATTAGAAGAAGATCAAAAAGTTCCTTTTCCAGAAGGTAAGGCTTCTTTACTAACTGGTGGTCAAATCAGTGCTATTGTTCAGCTTTGGTGTCCGGATGATGACTATGGAAATGGTAGTCAGTTTATCAGTATTGGTTCAGGTAGCATTGTTAGTCCCGATGGTCTTATTATTACCAACAGGCATGTTGTTAGTAATGAAGATTGGAGTGTTATTACTGCTTCACCAACTTGTTATGTTGCTATCACTGATGATATTTCCGAAGAACCAAGAATGAAATATATGGCTGACTTAATTGCTTATTCGCCTAGTTCTGATGATTATTATGGCTTTGATTTTGATGTGGCTGTTCTCTATATCTACGATGTTTGTTATGAATGTCTTGATGCGCCATCAAAACTACCAAGCATTTTTCCTTACTTAGATATAGGTTATTCTGATAAGATGGATATAGGGGACTATATTGCTGTAGCTGGTTATCCAGAGATAGGAGCCGGAACATTTAATTTTACAGAAGGAATAGTCAGTGGAAGGGTTGGAGATTTCGTTATGAAGACTGATGCTAAAATTGACTCTGGTAATTCTGGAGGATCAGCTTTGAATAATAAACATCAATTAATAGGACTTCCTACTTGGACAATATCTGGCCATGCTGAAAGTATGGGCTATATTGTCGGTATTGATCAAGTTTTTGATTGGTATAATGATAAGGTGGCGAAGTCTGATTCTATAGAGGTTCCTTATTAATATATGAAAATAACAAAAATACCATTTATAACAGGGCTTCTAGTTTTCTTAACCGTTTTTCAAGTTGTTTTAGGTATTGTTCAAGTTATAATAACTTTAACTAAATAATCTAATCTTTTATTTTTCGCTTTTTTAGCGATTTTTTGCTATGATGAAGACATGAAATACATGGATTATACAGAAATACTGAAAATTATTGCTGAAGGCGGTAGAAATAAGAAGGTTGTTGAGATATATTATCCTAAGACAGATAGTAATCCTGCTGGCTGGAGGGAGATTGAACCATATAGTTTAAGTATTGATCCAGCTGGAGAACATCTTATTTATGGAGAGGATAGATTAAGTCCCGGACATATCTTTAATGGTTATGATATAAAGAGTGGAAAGAAACATTGTAGTTCGTTTATTATCGGAAAAATTAAACAAGCAAGATTAACTAATAAAAAGTTTAGTCCCAAATGGGACATAGAGTTTTAAAATATATGAAAATAATAACTAAAAAAGAAATACTACCAATAGCTTTAATTATTATTACTCTCTTGATAGGTCTTCAGCTGTATCCTAAGCTTCCTAGCGAGGTGCCAACTCATTGGAATGCTCAAGGACAAGTTGATGATTTTGGTAGCAAAAACTTCGCTGTTTTTTTCTTTCCGGTTCTTGCTTTAGCGATATATCTTTTAATGACTTTTATTCCTTTAATAGATCCTTTGAAGAAAAGGTATAAAGAATTTTCGCTTCAGTATTTTTGGATAAAAACCATTATTATTATATTTATGTTGGCTCTTTATCTTTTTAGTCTTTTTGCTGCATTAGGGTCTAAGATTAATATAGTTTATGTTATTGTTCCAGCTATATCTCTTATGCTTATTCTATTAGGGTCATTTATGCCAAAGATTAAGAAAAACTATTTTGTAGGAGTTAGAACCCCTTGGACTCTTCATTCAGAGGAAGTCTGGAACAAAACCCATAAGTTTGCTGGTAAATCTTTTATCGCTATTGGGACAATATCTTTATTGGGGCTATTGGTGAAAGACTATGTTTTCTTCATCTTTATCCCAGTCGTTATTTTAGGGTCTTTAGCTCCAGTAGTTTATTCATACTTTGTTTTTAAAAAGATAGGAGGATTTAAGAAATGAGTGATTTAGACTTTTCAAAGATTTATTCTTATTCAAAAATAGACCTTTTTGATAAGTGTAGAAAGAAATACCATTTTAACTACTTAGATCCAGAAGTAGCGCCTATTAAGAAGCAGTTTTTGAAACCAAGATATTATAATACGAAGGGGAGTGCTGTTCACGGAGCTATTACCTTGTTTTATCATCTCCCTAAAAGCAAGAGGAACTTTAGTAATTTAAAAGAATGTTTAAAGAAATCATGGTATTCAGAACTTGATATTTATAGACAACCTCCTTTGGGCCTTTTGGGGGGATTTAGAGATCTAGAGCATGAAAGGGATAGCTATCTGGCTTCTTTGAAAATGCTTCATAATTTCATTAAAATAGAAAAGGAAGAAAAACCTTCTTTATTCTATGTCCCAGTAAAAACTATTAGGAAATCGTTTGAGGATTACGAAAAAATGATTAAACCGATTAATAAGAAGTTATTTCTTTCTGGTAAGTTTGATAGAATAGATGAACTAGAGAACGGTAATTTAAAAGTAGTTGACTTTAAAACAGGAAAGTCTAAGAATGGAATGGGTCAGTTAGAGTTCTATAAGCTATTAGCTGAAATGAACTTTGATAAGAAAGTAGATGAAGTTAGCTATCATTACTTAAATGATGGTAAGGTTGAAAACTTCGATGTTTCTAAAGTCAAAACTAGTGATATTAAAAAGAAGATATTAGATAAAGTTAAAGAAATAGAAGAGGCAAAGATCTTTGCTCCTAATCCAACGAGATTATGTGATCATTGTGATTTTAAAGAGATTTGCCCTGTTTTTAAACATGAAGAAAATTAATGTTATAAAATTCAATGGAGAAGAAGAAGCTTTTTCTTCTCGAAAAATCTATAACTCAGCAAAAAGATCTGGTGCTAGTAATGATTTAGCTCACAAAATTATGACTGAGTTAGAAAAGCAGGCTTATTCAGGCATTAAGACATCAGATATTTATGAGGAAGTGAGAAAACGTCTTAGAGAAGAGAATAGTAGGGCAGGATTAAGATATAATTTAAAAAAAGCTCTTAAGGAACTAGGCCCAAGTGGCTTTCCTTTTGAGAAGTATATGGGAGAGGTTTTTACTCATTTAGGATACAAGGTTAGAATTAATCAGTTTTTGGCTGGTAAGTGTTGTACTCATGAAATAGATTTTGTGGCTGAAAAAGATGGATTGATATATATAGGAGAGTGCAAGTATCGTAATCTTCCAGGAGGAATAGTTCATTCAAAAGATGCTTTAGCTAATTATGCTCGGTTTTTGGATATAAAAGAACGATCTGAGGTGAAGAGTATAATGGTTACTAATTCTAGATTTACTAGTAGAGCTGTAAAATATTGTAATTGTGTTGGGGTAGATGTTTTAGGCTGGAAGATTCCTAAAAGAGGATTAGAGTATATTATAGAGAACAACAAACTATATCCTATTACTATTCTTAATTCTTTGAATAGAGATTTAGCTAAAATATTTGTTGATAAAGGAATTATGCTTATTAAAGATCTTTTAGATAGAGATATTAATGATCTTTCTAGGATAACTAACATTTCTCAAAAGAAGTTGAAACCTTTAATCACAGAAGCTTCCTTATTATTATCTTGACCCTGTTAGAATTTTTTCTTTTCCACAGGGCGGGGTATTGACCCTTCACCCTTAGTCAAGGGTGAAGGGTTGACAGTTGTTCTTAATGATAATAAAATGTAATTAGGAATAGTTATTATTATGGAAAGACTAACTTCTCAAAAACAAGTTATACTAGATTATCTTAAAGATGTTAAAACTCATCCAACGGCTGAAGTTGTTTATTCAGCTGTTCAAAAGAAACTACCTCGTATTAGTCAGGCTACAGTTTATAGAGTCTTGAACAATATTAAAAACAAAGGAAATGCTCAAGTAATTCCGGTAGAAGGAGTTTCTCATTTTGACGGAGATATTTCTCCTCATGCCCATTTTATTTGTAATAGTTGCAAGAATGTTTTTGATGTTTTTAATGTCTGTAGCAAATGCAAAGTTTTGGATGAGAAGAAATTAAAGGTCGGTAAAATAGATTACTATAAAATATATTTTTATGGAAAATGTAACAAATGTAAAAAATAAATGCTTTGATTGTGGCAAAGACATTGAGATTAGTGGAAAGACAATAAAGAACGGCTTTATGCTTGTCTATAAAGATGAAGATGAAGAAATTAAAGTATACAAATGTAAAGATTGTTTTAAGAAGAACCCTTCCCTAACTAATTTTAGAGAATGTGAGGTTTATTCAAGAATTGTAGGGTATTTGAGGCCTATAAAACAATGGAATCAAGGTAAAAAACAAGAATTTAAAGAACGTAAAGAATTTAAACAAAGGTCGGTACAAACTAATTAACTAAAAAATATGTTATCACAATTACCAATTGATATAAGTAAAACAAGTAAAGAAAACATAGATAAAGAGATCTTAAGAGCTGGAATGATAGCCGAGCTAGATGCTGTTAGTTTTTATGAACAAATGGCAGCGATGACTGATAGCGAAAATCTTAAGAGAGTTCTTTTGGACATAGCTAAAGAGGAGAAGACTCATATGGGTGAGTTTGAGGCTCTTTTGCTTAATTTAGATACAGAACAAGTTACTGAGAATGAAGAAGCTAAAAAAGAAATAGCCGAATTAACTAATTTATGAAGAAAGTAGGTCTTTGGGTTTCTTGATTTAAAGTGAGTCAAATGATAAAATAGAATTAATGGTTACTTTAGATCAAGTTAAAAAGAACCCACAAGTTTTTGAGTTTATAAACCAAACAGAAAAGATCTTAGCTGATTTGTCTTTTACTGATCATGGCTTAAGACACGCTAATTTAGTTTCAGAAAGAGCCGGAAAGATTGCTAAAGCTGTTGGGTTGAGTGATCGTGAGGCAGAACTAGCTTCGATTGCTGGTTTTTGTCATGACATGGGTAATTTTATTAGTAGAAGTTATCATAACTATTTTGCTTCATTGTTGTTTCACCAAGTTTTCCAGAGTGAAACCGATCCAAGGGAATTAGTAATTATTATGCAGGCAATATCTAATCATGATAAGAAAAAAGAAGATATGGCCTTTGGCAATCCAGTTTCAGCTGTAGCTGTTTTGGCTGACAAGTCAGATGTTCATCGTTCAAGAGTTATTGCTAAAACAATAAAGGAAGTTAGGGGAGATATTCATGATAGGGTTAATTATGCCACTAAATCAAGTGATTTAAGTGTTAAGGGGAAGAAGATAATACTAACATTAAAGATTGATACAAAATTTGTTTCTATTATGGAATACTTTGAGATATTCACTAGCAGAATGGTCTTTTGTCGAAAGGCAGCTGAATATTTAGGTTATAAATTTAGTTTGATGATTAACGACTTTCGTTTACTTTAATTATGAAAAAAATTACTTTAATTATTTTATCTTTAGTCTTTTTATTTTCGGCTTTTAGTGTTTCAGCTCAAGAAGTAACTATTGAGTTCTTTTTTAGTCCGACTTGTCCTCATTGTGTAGCTGAAAAGGTATTCTTAGATGAATTACAAGAAAGACACCCAGAAATTATTATTAATAGACATTCTGTCAATGAAAAGAAAAAAGCTGATTTACTTAATAAGCTTTATAGTGAATATAATGTTTTGGACTCATATAAGGGGTTGGTGCCAGTTACCTTCACTAATGAAGAATACTTTATTGGATTTAACGATAATATTGCAAAAGATATTGAAAGATGTATTGATAAGTGTGAAAGAGGGGATGTTTCTAAAGGTGGTTTTAGTGTAGTTGATTTAAAAGGCAATATAGATGTTCCGATAATAGGCACGCTTAATGTTAAGCAATTTTCTCTACCTATTTTAGCTGTTTTACTTGGCATTTTAGATGGGTTTAATGTTTGTTCTCTAGGTGCTTTAGTTCTTATTTTAGGATTAGTTTTGGCTATAAAATCTAGGAAGAAAACATTATTGTTTGGTGGTATATTCATTGTAACAACAGCTGTTGTTTATGGATTACTAATTGTTATTTGGTATCAAGTCTTTTCTTTCTTTACTTCCTATATGAGATTAATGCAGATTTTAGTGGGATTACTAGGGATTGGTGGAGCTATCTATTTCTTTAAACAATTCTTAAAGTTTAGAAAGTATGGACCAACCTGTGAAATGTCTGCTGGTGATGGAATGGTAGCAAAGTTTTCTTCAAAGTTTAAAGACTCTTTGAGAAACTCAACTAACACATTATTGCTGTTAGCGAGTGTTTTAGTTTTTGCTGGAATATTAACGATTATAGAGTTTCCTTGTTCAGCGGTTATTCCAGTAGCTTTTGCTGGTATCTTAGCTGGAGCCAGTCTTTCTACTTTTCAATATTTACTCTACATATCAATCTTTATAGCCTTCTATATGTTGGACGAGATTGCTATTTTTTTAATAGCTTTCTTTACGATGAAGCTTTGGCTGGCTTCTAATAAAGCCTTAACTTGGATAACGCTAGTGGAAGCAATAGTTTTATTTGCTCTTGGTGTTTATTACTTATTTTGATTTATTAATTGCTATACTTGTAATTAACACGATTTCTTTTGTAGGGGCCTTGTTTTTTTATGAAAAAAGTTTAAAATATGGTAGAATTAGGTTATAAAAGTAAATTTAATAAATATGAAGATTTTAAAGAGAGTTTTTAAGAAAAAGATCATAATAGCAATTATAATAATTCTTGTAGTTGTCTTTATTGGTTATAAGATATTTGGTGGTAATGGTGGTCCTCAGTATGTATTGGAGCCAGTTTCTTATCAGACTGTAATTAGAGAGGTGTCAGAAACAGGAATGATTAAGGTCTCTGAGCAGACTGATCTCGGTTTTAAGAATTCAGGAAAGATGAATGAATTATATGTTAAGGTTGGCGATGAGGTTGTTGCTGGTCAAGAATTAGCTGGACTTGATATGACTCAACTATATATAGAGCTTTCTGAGGCTCAAGCTAATCTAGATGTCGCTAATGCTGATTACAATAAATTATTAGCTGGATCTTCTTCGCAAGAAATAAAGGTTGCTGAAACAGATCTTGTTAATGCTCAAGTATCGTTAGAGAACTATAAACAAACATTGGAAGATGTTAAGATTGATGCTCAAGAAGATTTAGTCCAAGCTTATCAGGATGCTTTAGATGAGCTAGGTGATGCTTATTTAGATATTTATAATACTTTTAATGTGGTAGATTATATAGAAAATACTTATTTTGCTAGTAGTGATCAAGAAGGCATTATAATTAGAGACAATAAAAGCATTATTCAGAGTGCTTTGAATAATACAAAAGCAAGCATTGATACTATTGGATCTTATTCTGATTATAATAAGATTGATTCGGCCCTCTTAATAACAAGAACAGCTCTTGCTCAAACGAAAAATGCTTTAGCTGAGATAAGAGCGGTGGCTGAATCTGGTTCATATAGTGTTACTAGTGCTGATAAAACGATTATAGATAATCAAAGAACATATATTAATACTGGTTATACTGAAATTCTCGCAACTCAACAATCAATATCAACAACTAGAATTACTGGAGAATCAAACACTAATACAGCAAAAGCTAATGTTTCTTCAGCTGAAATCGCTCTTCAGAAAAAGAAGGATGAACTTGATTTAAAGAAATCAGGACCTACTGAAGAAACAATTAATCTTTATCTAGCTAGAATTAAACAGGCTAAAGCACAAGTTGCTTTGACTAATAATAGGATTAGCGAAGCTACTCTAAGAAGTCCAGCTGACGGGCAGATCATAGGGATTAATAAAAGAAAAGGAGAAACAGTCCAACCAATGGATGTTGTTATAAAATTCTTACCAAGCGGTCCTTTTCAAGTGGAAGTAGATGTTTATGAAGAAGATATTGTTAATGTCCAAGTTAATAATTATGTTAGAGTAACCTTACCAGCTTTTCCTGATAATGTTTTTGATGGCAGAGTAATTTCTATTGATCCAGCTGAAAAGTTAGTCGATGGAGTTGTTTATTACGAAGTTAATATTAGTTTTGAAATTAATGGTCAAAATATCAAACCAGGGATGACAGCTGATGTTATTGTTGAAACCAATAAAAAAGATAATGTTTTAGCAATTCCCATAGAAGCGATAGAAAAGAAAAATGGAGTGAAAATGGTTAAGATGTATATAGGAAAACAAGTAGTCTATAAAAATGTGGAATTTGGTCTTGAAGGAGAAGACTATATTGAGATTCTTTCTGGACTAGAAGAAGGAGAAATGGTGATCACTGGTGAGAAAATATGACAGAAGAGATAATTAAAGTTGAAGATGCTTGGAAGACCTATAAACTAGGGGATGTTGATTTAACTGTTCTTAAGGGTGTTAGTCTTGTAATAAAGCAAGGTTCTTTTGTTGCTATCATGGGACCTTCTGGTTCTGGGAAGTCAACATTACTTCATATCGTTGGAGCTTTAGATTTACCTAGTAAAGGAAAGGCTTTTATCGATGGAAAAGATATTTCTAAGATGTCTGAAGATGAACTTTCTAAAGTTCGTGGACAAAAGATAGGTTTTGTTTTTCAACAGTTTAATTTATTACACAATCTTACTGCTATGGAAAATGTAACTCTCCCAATGGTTTTTCAGGGGATTAGTGATAAAGAGAGAAAAGAAAGAGCTAAGAAATTACTTACTTCTTTAGGTTTAGAAAAAAGATTAGATCATAAACCTAATGAGCTTTCTGGAGGAGAAAGACAAAGAATAGCTATTGCCAGAGCTTTAGCTAATGACCCTGATATTATAGTGGCTGATGAGCCAACTGGTAATCTAGATTCTGCTACTGGTAAAAAGATTATGGATATTTTGGTTAATCTTCATAAGAATGAAAAGAAAACAATTATTGTTGTTACTCATGATCCTAATATTGCTGACTATACTGAACAGACAATTAATATTAAAGATGGGTTAATCGTTAAAAATGGTAAACATTCAGAAGATAGTTTATGGGAATATTAAAAGAATATATAAAAATAGCTATAAGGAGTTTAAGCAGAAGTAAAGTTAGAAGTTGGCTGACAATGATTGGTGTTGTTATTGGTGTTTTCCTTATTATATCTTTACTCTCCTTAAGTGAAGGAATAAAGGGAGCGATGATGCAACAGCTTAACATGATGGGTAATGATTTGATTATTGTTATGCCAGGGGATGTGACTAGTATGGCAACAATGATGGCTGGTGGATTGGAATTAACAGAAGATGATATGAAAGCAATCAAAAAAGCTGATGGAGTAGAAACTATCGTTCCTATGAACTACAAAGGGGAAGCAGTTAGACACGAAGGTGTTGTTAAGACTATTTTAATTAATGGAGTTTCCCTAGAGGATGGTTTAGACGTTTTAAAAAGTGACTTTGGTTGGAGTGTTAAAGAAGGTCGTTGGCCTAACTCTAATAGAAACGAGCTTGTTGTTGGCAGTGCTATCCAAACAGATGTTTTTCCTGGATTGAAAGTTAATGACGAAGTTAGTATTAATGGTAAGAAGTTTATTATAACAGGGATACTTAATTCCGTTGGAAACAAACAAGATGATTCAACAATGACAGTTGATTTAAGCGTATTCGGTGATATTACAGGAGAAAGAAAAGGAGCCAAAAGGGTTTTGGCTAAAATTGAATCAGGTTATTTAATTGATAATGTTGTTGAGAACATTAAAAAAGAATTAACTGAAACTAGAAAAAGAGTGAGAGGTTCTGATTCTCCTTCTTTTTCAGTTTTAAGTTCAGAGAAAGTAGCTGGGATAGTTAATGATATAATGAATATGATTCAATTAGCTATTTTTGGCTTTGCTTCAATCGCTATTTTAGTAGGAGCTATTGGGATTATGAATACAATGTATACTTCTGTCCATGAAAGAATTAAAGAGATAGGAATTATGAAGGCAGTTGGAGCTAAAAGAAATACAATTACTTTAATCTTTTTGATAGAATCAGGTTTTTTCGGACTGTTTGGCGGTATGGGTGGTATAATCTTGGGACTGGGCATGGCTAAAGGAGCTGAGTTTGCTATCAAAACAACAGGTGCTTTTTATCTCAAAGCTTCAATGAGTCCTTGGTTGATTATCTTTGGTTTAGCTTTTTCATTCCTTATTGGCTGTATTGCTGGTTATCTACCAGCTAGAGGTGCTGCTAAATTAAGACCAGTTGATGCTTTAAGATACGAATAAAATGAAGAAGATATATTTAGATTATGCCGCAACAAGTCCTGTTGATCCAAGCGTGGTTAAAGCCATGCTCCCTTATCTTACCGATAAGTTTGGTAATACCATGTCTCTTCATTCTTTTGGTCAAGAAGCTAAAATAGCTTTAGAAAAGAGCAGAGAGGTAGTTGCTAATTTAATTGGAGCTAAACCTAATGAAATAATCTTTACTGGATCAGCTACAGAAAGTAATAATATGGTTTTAAAAGGCCTGCCTGTCGGTAGGCAAGGAATAAAAGGAAATCCCGCCCATTTGGCGGGCAGGCATATTATTATTTCCTCTATTGAGCATCCTTGTATAATAGAAACAGCTGAATGGTTAGAAAAGAAAGGAGTCAAGGTCACTAGAATTCCTGTTGATAAGAAAGGTTTAATTAATCCTTTAGATATTGAGAAAGCAATCACTAAAGACACAACTTTAGTTTCTATTATTCATGGGTCTAATGAAATAGGGACTATTCAACCGATTGAAGAGATTGGTAAGATTTGTAAAAAACATAATGTCTATTTTCATACTGACGCTGTTCAAACTTTTGGGAAAGTTCCTATTGATATAGCCAACATTGATTTGTTAACTGCTAGTTCTCATAAGATATGTGGACCGAAAGGAGTAGCTTGTTTGTTTATCAAAGAAGGTGTTGGTATAGAGCCTCTTTTACATGGAGGTGGACAAGAAAATGGTTTACGTTCTTCAACGGTTAATGTTGCTGGTGTAGTTGGTTTTGCTAAGGCTTGTCAACTTTGTGCTGAAGAAAGGGAGAAAGAGGGTTTAAGATTAACTAAATTAAGAGATAAGATAATAAAGAATGTTTTAAAGATAGACAAGGCTTATTTAACAGGACATAATAAGAAAAGATTGCCTAATAATGCTAGTTTTATCTTTTCTTTTATTGAAGGAGAGTCATTGGCTATTCAACTTGATTTGAATGGAATAGCTGTTTCTACTGGTTCTGCTTGTTCTTCAATGAAATTAGAACCAAATCATGTTCTTTTAGCAACAGGATTAAAACCAGCAGAAGCTCATGGTAGTTTGAGAGTATCTTTAGGAAGATGGACGACAGAAGAAGATATAGATCAGTTAATTAAGATATTACCAGGTATTGTTAATAAGCTAAGAGAGATATCACCATATGGAAAGTAATACTTATAGTTCAGGGGTTATAAGACATTTTCAGCATCCTCACAATTACGGGAAGATAAATAATGCTGATGGAATTGGTATAGTTGGTAATGTTGTTTGTGGAGATGAAATGCGTTTATATATTAAAGTTGAAGATGATATTATCAAAGATGTTAAGTTTGAAACTTTTGGTTGTGTAGCTGCTATTTCTACTAGTAGCGTAGTAACTGATTTGGCTAAAGGAAAGAGAATAAAAGATGCTTTAAAAATAACCAACAGTAAAATATTAAAAGAACTAGGAGGTCTACCTCTCATTAAAATACACTGTTCTCTCCTTGCTGTCGATGCTTTATACGAAGCTATTTATGATTATTTATCTAAGAATAAGAAAAAGATACCAGAGAAAGTTCAGAAGAAACACAATCAACTAAAACGTGCTTAAGAATTTAGAAAGTAAATTCCGCGAACTGTTCTCGGAATGATTTAAAATGTGCTTAACCATGTTAAGCACATTTTTTTATTTATTTTTAATAATATAATTTATTATTTCACAAGGATTGATTTTGAACTGGAGCATTGCAGCAGAAGATCGTCCTCTATCACCTCCTTTTCTTTGAATTCCTATCTTACCTATTTTTAAACTGCCTTGACTAGTTATAAAAATTTTACCATTTCCATAAAAATTCATCACAAATGATATTGGAAGAAGTGTCCACATGTTTATGTCTTTTTGATATATCAGCATCCATGTTGCAGGAAAATTATCTCGTCCCCTAAATAAATCATTAACTATTAGTATTTTATTCTTTTTCAAAAAGATTATTATTTCTTTTTGTTCTTTCTTGCTTAATTCATTAAGAAATATTCTTCTATTATCTTTCGGACTTGGTTTTGGGGACTTAATTTCTCCAGTAAACATTTTTAAATTATCAGAGATATTTTTAGGTATATTCCATAATTCAGTATATTTATCAACCCATCTTTTATCAATTTGATTAAATCCTTGAGAATTGCTAACTAACTTTATAGATATATTTTCTATACCAATCCCTTGTTTTAAATATATTTTAATTTCCACCTGAACATCGGTTTTATGGGAACCTGTTATTTGAGTTGCTTTTACTTTCTCTATTTTATCAAGATTATATCCCATTATTTTTAACCATTTTTGGGCATCCGAATCTTCTTTCCAATTATTGAATTTTATAACAACATCTTTTTCATTCTTGAAACCTCTCTTGGCAGTTGATGACCCTCTTTTTATTAGTTTTTTTAAATTTTCCCTATTCATATTTTTTTAATTATCACAGGATAAGTTTTAATTATTTCTTTAAATATATTTTTTATAACTGGCACAGAGACGCTATTTCCAAATTGCTTATATGATATATTTGATTTTTCATGTAATTCGAAATCTTCAGGAAAGCCTTGCATTCTAGCACACTCTTTAGGTGTTAATTTTCTTATTTTTTTGTTTATCAAATAGGCACCAGTTTTACTGGCTGCACCGCCCCCATAAGCTGACAATGTGATGCCTGTTGCAAAAATAGAATATATTCTCTCACCTTGCCCGCCATTATTTATTTGTCCAATTTGAAAGGGGCGTTTAGGATCTATAATATCTTTTTCTTCCTTAATTATCTTTATATCGGGCCTGTTAATATAAACATTTTTGATGGAAGGTTCTTTTTCTAAAATGTCTTTTACAGTGATTATTTTATTCGATATTTTGGGAAAGGTAAATTTCTTTATATTTAAGTCTTTTCTAAATCCTATTATATATACTCTTTCACGCGCTTGAGGTATTTCGTAATCGCTTGATTTCAAGATACTTGAAAAATGATTATATCCCAATTCGTCTAAGCTATCTTCAATCACTTTCATTGTTTTTCCCTTATTATGAGTTGTTAGATTTTTGACATTTTCTAAAAATAAAATTTCAGGCTTAATATGTTTTACTATTCGTGCTATGTCAAAAAAAAGTGTTCCTCGGGTGTCTTTAAAGCCCAATCTTTTTCCGGATATGCTAAATGCTTGGCAGGGAAATCCAGCACACAAAACACTATGATCAGGTATTGTTTTTTCATTTATTTTAGTTATATCTCCATCAGGGATATCTTTAAAATTTTTTAGATAAGTATTTTGAGAATCTTTATCCCATTCAGAAGAAAAAACACATTTTCCTCCGAAACTTTCCAATGCCACTCTGAAACCACCTATCCCTGCGAATAAATCTATAAAAGTAAAATTATTTTTATTTAATTTCCAGCTTTTCCTCTTCTCTTTTTCTTTAAATAAATTCAAAGTAAACATTACTTTCATTGTACTTTACAATAGTTTGCAAGACAAGCAGGTGGTTTTTTCTCCTGAAACAGTTTTTAAAAAAGTTGACACAATAATATATTTGTGATATATTAATAGCATTGACAACTTTTTAAACACTTTTAAGGAGCAAGGACGATGAAAAGGATTTTAGTGGTGTCAATGCTGTTTGCTTCAACATTGTTTGGAGCAAGGGAACGGAATCAAAAGAGTATCTCTGTTTTTATCAAGACAATTCCATTTGTGAAAACAGAGATTAACGACAAAGGTTCTCTTGAGATTGAGAATAACAGAGATGTTACTCTTTCAATCTCAAAAGAGAATTCAACTCTTTCCGAAGAGGTTCACGTTAAGGGGAGTGAATTCCCTACTAATATGACTGAGGTGAAACTTCGGAAGATTATTGAGAGAACGCATGGTGTAGCAGGAGACATTATTGTCATTACTGTTATGCCAGCATATATGCCTTAAATTGAATAGAGGCAAAGGGGCTACACTTGTAGCTCCTTTTTTTGTTGAGTTGACAGCATTTGCCTCAGTGTTAATCTGAAATTAGAAGCATTAACAATTTTATAACTGTTTTTTTAAGGAGTAGTAAGATGAAAGGAAAATGTCTTATCGTAATCATTGTTTTATTTACTTTATCTATTGGAGCTGATGCTAATCGGATTCATCATTGGGACGGAAGATCGGCTTCTTGCGCGGTTGATGTTCAACTTAGA
>Ga0265596_1000924_pt1 | contig 14994 bp, 12 predicted proteins | sample saktaG_FD_190143 | JGI IMG/M metagenome (GOLD analysis project Ga0265596, IMG submission 190143) | Saline water microbial communities from Sakinaw Lake, British Columbia, Canada - sak_2013_06_06_60m | ecosystem: Environmental > Aquatic > Non-marine Saline and Alkaline > Saline ...
CGGTGGGATAATTTTAAAATAAATCTATGTTTAAAAAATCTATTTTACCTCTTTTAATCTCTATTCTTATTGTCTTTTCTTTTGGATTTATTGGTTCTTTTTTTACTATGTCTAGTATTTCCACTTGGTACGCTTTTATTAATAAACCTTTGTTTAGTCCTCCTAATTGGATTTTTGGTCCTGTTTGGACCTTGCTTTATATCCTTATGGGGATTTCTGCGTTTTTGATTTGGAAAAAACGAGATAATTTGAAAACAAAACCAGCATTCATCTTTTATGGAATTCAGCTTATTTTAAATGCTCTTTGGTCCATAATCTTTTTTGGAATGCATAATCCAGGATTAGCTCTTCTGGAGATTATAATTTTATGGATATTTATTCTGATTACCTTAATTAAATTTTATAAAATTAACAAAACTGCTGGATTGCTTTTCATTCCTTATCTTCTTTGGGTTAGTTTTGCCTCAATTCTAAATTACGCAATTTGGATCTTAAATTAAAAATTGTTATTAAAAAACAATGAGAAAATTGATATAATAGAATTACGTAATATATTACTTAATTAAAATGCCAAGGAGAAAAATCAAAGAAAAAAATATTAGAAAAATTACAAAAGTAGGTAAAAAGAGTTATGCTGTTACTTTACCTATAGATATTATTCGTAAATGGCGATGGAGAGAAAAACAAAAAGTTGAACTTAAGATAGACGAGAAAAAGAAAACCATTACAATTAGTGATTGGAAACCGAAGAAATAATTCCTACAAAATTGAATACAATTAAATCTTAATTATAGGTGTGATAAAATAAAGATATGGCTAATCTTATAACCAATCAAGATAAATTATTGTCTGAGGTAATGAATAATATTTTACCGTCCTCTCAGAGATTATATTTTTTGATCGGTTATTTTTATATGTCTGGTTTTAAGGAAATTTATAAAAACGTTGTTGATAAAGAAATGAAAATATTGATTGGTTTGGATATTGAGAAAGGTCTTTCCGGTAAAATAATGGAATTTGAGGTTATACAAAAAATTGATGATCAAATATCTAGCAAAAAAATTAGAGACGATTCTTTTAAGTCCTTAGTTACTTTATGTAATGATACTGATTATTTTGACTCAGATGAAAAACAAGAATCTTTTAGATTATTTTTAGAAAAGATTAAAAATGGCACATTAGAGATAAAGAAAACTAAAAGACCAAATCATGCAAAGCTATATCTATTTGAAAATAAGAAAGAATTTAATCAGGGAGGTGAATTTCCTGGAACTATGATAACTGGATCTAGTAATTTAACTAGATCAGGATTGAGGGGGCAAGAGGAAATAGATGTTATTTTTAGAGACGAGAATTTTAAAGAAGGAAAGGATCTATTTGAAAAATTATGGAATGAATCAGTAGAGATAGTTAATAAAGATACTCTTGATGAATTCTTGCATGAAGTTATTGAGAATGTTTGGATTGATAAATTACCTAAACCATTTTTGCTTTACATAAGAGTTTTAGAAGAATATTTTTCTTCTTATAACGATGAAAGATCTATTAGGTTACCAGAAGAAATAACTCGGGGAAAATACCTAAATTTAAAGTATCAGATTGATGGAATAAAAAGAGCCCTTTCAATGATTAAAAAACATGACGGGGTGATTATTTCTGATGTTGTTGGTTTAGGCAAAAGCATTATTGCATCCGCACTCGCCTATAATTTAGGATTAAAAGTTATAATTATTGCTCCTCCTCATTTAAAAAGTCAATGGGAGGATTATAGTTATGAGTTTTGGGTTAATTCTAAAATTTATGGTAGTGGATCAGTGAATAAAGCGATTGAAGAAGATGATGGTGAAAAACCAAAATTAATTATAATTGATGAAGCGCATAGATATCGAAATCCAAATACTGCTGATTATGCTAATTTACACAAACTTTGTCAGGGGAATAAAGTTGTTCTTTTAACAGCTACTCCTTTTAATAATCGCCCAGAAGATGTTTTTTCAATGATTAAGCTTTTTCAAACACCGACAAGATCAACAATTCAAACAGTGGATAATTTGGCCTATCGTTTTAGGCAATTAATTAAGGAAGATAAATCTATTAAGAAATCCCAAAGAGATAAAAAAGAGACTGAAGAAGAAATTGATGCAAGGGTAAGAAATTTAGCAAATCAAATTCGCGACATTCTTCTACCCGTTTTAATTAGAAGATCTAGAATTGATTTAGAAAGTATTCAGGAATATAAAGATGATTTAGAGTCTCAAAATATTGAGTTTCCAAAATTGAACGATCCTAAAATATTAGATTACGATCTTGGGGATTTGGGGAATTTATATAAAGAAACTTTAGAACAAATAGCTCCTGAAAATGATGAAGAAAGGGGATTTATAGGCGCTAGATATAAACCAAGTAATTATATTAAAGATATTGAAAAATATAAAGATAAAATCAAAGAAGAGTTTGGAGATGAAGAATTGTTTAAGCAATCGCAAAAAAACTTAGCGAAGTTTATGAGACGTTTATTGATTGAAAGATTTGAAAGTTCTGTCTATGCTTTTAAGCAAACGCTAGACGCAATGATTAAATCCTCTGAATTAGTTGAAGAATGGTATCAAAGGATTGGAAAAGTTCCTATTTATAAAAGAGGTAATTTGCCAGATATAGAAAGTTTACTTGAATCTACAGGGGAAGATTTAACAGAAGAATTAAAAGATATTAATTTTGATGAATCATTAGAAAAATATACACAAAAAGGATTACGATTAGTTGAAAAAAAAGAGCTTAAAAAATCGTTTATTGAAGATGTAAAGGAAGATATAAATTTATTAAAAGATATTAGGAATAAATGGTTTAAAAATGGAATTAACAAGGACCCAAAATTAGAGTATTTTTCTAAAATTATCAGAGAGCAACTCTCTAATGAACCACAGCGAAAGATAGTTGTATTTACACAATATGCAGATACTGCAGATTATCTCTACAAAGAATTAAAAGATAAATTACGTGTATTTAAATATACTTCTAAAGATTCTAGTACAAAAAACAGAAAGATAATTAAGGAAAATTTTGATGCAAGTTTTTTACAACAGAGAGATGATTTTGATGTGCTTATTGGAACAGATGCTATCTCAGAAGGAATTAATTTAAACAGAGCGGGAACTGTTTTTAATTATGATATTTCTTATAACCCAACACGAATAATACAGCGGGTGGGGCGTATTAATAGAATTAGTAAAAAAGTTTTTGATGAATTATTTATTTATAATTTTTTTCCTACAATTACTGGCGAACGCGAAGTAAGAGTAAAAGAAATTTCTACTTTAAAAATGAAACTTATTCATCATTTATTAGGAGAGGATACAAAAGTTTTGACTTCTGATGAACAACTTGAATCGTTTTACAAAGAACAATTTAGAAAGTCTATTATTGAACAAGAAAAAGAATCGTGGGATGTTAAATACATTAATTTTTTAAATAGTATCAAAAAAAACCAGCAAGAGATTGTAGAACAATCATTGAGATTACCGAAAAGAGTACGAATAAAAAGAACCACAAAGAAAGACGAAAAAGGAATTATTATTTTTGGTAAAAAAGGGGAAGATTATACGTTTAAGCTTGGAGTTAGCCCTAAAGAGTATAGAACAATAAATTCAGTTGATGCGCTTAAGATTTTTGAAGCTACAATTTCAGAAAAACCAGAAAAAGTAGGTAAGGATTTTGAGTTGATTTATCAACATGTTAAAGACAATTTATTTATTAGAAAAATTGATGCTCCTTATAATAAGGGAACAGTGGAAGCTATTAATAAGATTGATATATTAATAGAAAAATTACCACAGAAGAAGGAATATTTGGAGGATCTTCATTATGTATTGAAATCTTTAGATACTTTGCCAGATCGTTTTGCTAGGCAAATTAGAGCAATTTCGGAAAAAACCTTAGATAAAGATGTAAATGCTTTAGAAAAAGAAGTTACACATCAGTATTTAATGGAAATAATGGAAAAGGCCAGAAAGGTTGAAGACGAAGAAGAAACCCTTATTTTATCAGAAGAATTAATTTAAAAAGGTTGATATTATATGGATTTTAAAAAAAAATATGACAGGACTGCTTCTCTTGATTTTTTAAAAAATCAGTTTTTACCTGATGATTTTAATAGTTTTTCGCAGGAAATAGATATAGAGTTTAAAAATCAATTTATTAAAAAAGTTACATTACTAGGTAATGTAGATTCATTAGGTTTAAAAGTTTATGAGGTTGAGCATATATCAGAACATGATCCGAGGGTAAATCTTTCAAGAGAAACTTTTAAATTTATGGCTAATTATGGAGTAAGAAGAGCTCTTGTATTTTTTATTTCTTCAAAATCAGAAAACTATCGTTTTTCTTTAATTAATATTGATTTAAAGTTAGAAGGAAAAAAAATAACCAAGGAATATTCTAATCCTAAGCGTTATTCTTTTTATTTAGGGCCAGATGCTAAAACCCATACCCCAGAAGATTTTTTGATTAAAAAAGGACGAGTAAAAGACTTTGAAGATTTATTTTCAAGATTTAATGTTGAAGTCGTAACAAAAAAGTTTTTTGAAGAATTTAGATATTATTTTGAAAAAACGAAACAAGAATTTAAAAAATCAAATGAAAATACTATCTGTCTTTGGTTAAAGGATAAATATTCAGACTCAGACGAAGAATATAAAGAACAGATCAATAAATTCGTCTATACTTTTTTGGGAAGGATTATTTTTATTTATTTTCTTGAACGAAAAGGTTGGATTGAAAACGAGACCAATTATTTAGAAAAGTTTATTGAGAACAAAAATAATTCTTTATTATACTTAAATTTTTTTCAGCCTTTATTTTTTGATGTATTTGCTAAAAAAGAAAAAAATCGTCCAATAGAAATAAAAAAACAATATAAAGATACGCCATACTTGAATGGGGGTTTATTTGAGAGAAGCGAGATAGAAAATCAATTAGAAAAAAGTCAAAAATTTATTTTATTTGAAGATGATTTTATTAGAGAGATTATATTAAATTTTTTTGAAAAGTATAATTTTACTGTTGACGAAAATTCACCTAACGATCAAGAGGTTTCTATTGATCCTGAAATGCTTGGTAAAGTTTTTGAGAATACATTAGCAGAAGAAGAAAAGGGCAAAAAAGGAACATTTTATACTCCAAGGGAAATTGTTCATTTTATGGTGAAGGATTCATTGTTTAGATTTTTGCAGAACGAGACAAATATAGATAAAAGTAAAATACATCAAATAATTTATAGTACCGAAGAAGAAAAAATTGATTTGCCAAAGGACAAGATTAGGTTAATTGATAATAAATTAGAGCATATAAAAGTGTTTGATCCTGCTGTTGGGTCAGCTGCTTTTCCAGTTGAGATGATGCAAGTTTTAGTGGACTTAAGAAAAAGATTAAATGTTAATGTTGGTCAAAATGTAAACGAGGTATTTTTAAAAAAACAATTTATTAAGAAAAATTTATATGGGGTTGACATTGATCCGGGGGCTATTGAAATTTCTAAGCTTCGTCTTTGGTTGTCTTTGATAGTTGATTATAAAAGATCAGAATTAGAAGCTGAACCGCTTCCAAATCTTGATTTTCAATTTCGTTTAGGGAATTCTTTGCAAGAGAAAATTGATGATATTGATATATTTCAAGAAAATGTCTTAGAACAAACTGGATTATTCAAAAACGAAACAACATATGAAAAAGTGAAGGAGAGAATGATTAGCATAAAAGACAAATTTTATAATATAAATGATGAAGTTGAAAAACGGAAACTAAAAAAGGAGTTTGATAATTTTGAGCATAAATTGATACAATCGGTGTTAGATAAATATGACGATCAATTTGGGTCGCAGATTAAAAATCTTAATACCTTGGTAGATGGTCATAAAAATATAAGGACGGAAAAAGAAATAACAAAAATTCTTAAAAAGATAAGCAATCTTGAACAAAAGATAAAAGACGGTACTTATAAGCTTTTTAAACCCGATTTTCATTTTTCTGAAGTATTTGATCGAAAAGATGCAAATGGAAATAAAATTGGTGGATTTGATATTGTCATTGGTAATCCACCTTATGGTGTGAAAATAGAAGACGACATTAAGAAATGGCATAAATTAGGTAGTAAAGATAGTTATGGCATTTTTATTTCTACGGCGCTAAAAAGGTTTTTAAAACCGGGAGGGGTTTTATCTTACATTATTTCTGACACTTGGTTGACTATAAAGACTCATAAACAATTAAGACAACAGGTTTTGGAAAAACAACTTCATAAAATTATTCGTCTTCATAAGGATTGTTTTGATGCTACTGTTAACGCTTGTATTATGAGCTTAACCAATAGACTAAATAATAATAATATTATCGTTGCTGACTTAACAAATATTTCTACGCGGAAAGAAGGAGAGGAATTAAGAGAAAAACTGTATTATTTAGAAAAATTTATTGGTCAATCAACACCAAAATTTGCAGTATATGAATATGATCAAGATTTAATTAAAATTAATTCTAATTTACCAATTTTTGTCGGGAGTCCAAAATTGTTTTGCTTGATGAATGATACAACTTGTAAAACATTAGAAAAAGAAATTGGCGATAAAGAAAAGAAAAAAGTAAAAGTAAGACAAATTAAATTTAATGGAAAAATAATTGATCTGGTTCGATTTGGTGATATAGCAGAGATAAGGCAGGGCTTAGCAACTGGCGATAATTATAGCTATCTTTTTCAAAACCCCGAGGCTCATGGGAGTTATCGTAGTATAAATGATTATCAAGAATTTTTACTTACCGAAGACGACTTAATAAAAATTTCTGGTAATGAACAATTAAGGACGAAAGTTATTGAGAAAGGAATACATAAATCCAGAACAAAAAAGTCATTTGATTCAAATTTATGGTTTGGCGGCCGTTATATTGCGCCGTATAATAAAGGAGGAGGGAGTGACACAGAATCCGGCTGGCTGCCGAATTATTACGTTCCGACTGACTATTTTATTGACTGGAGCAGAGATACGATTAGGCGGATGCAAACGCTTACGATTGGAGAAAGAGACGGAACAAATAGAGACCAGGTTGCTGCGGTATTCAGAAAGACAGACTTTTATTTTCGTGACGGGATTACTTTTTCCTTTAGGGGAATTTATTCTCCAACATTTAGATTGAGTGGTAAGGGGGTTTTCGATTGTAATGGATCGAGTATATTTTCGTTTTTTTCCGTTCTAGAATTATTGGGGATTTTAAATTCTAAATTGTGTAAATATTATTTTAAAAATTTTGTTGAGCATACAATTGCCAGCGATGTTGATGCACTTAAAGAAATTGTTTTGCGCATTAGTAATTTAGGAGAAACTGGAAAATTAGTTTCAAGGGTGATAAATAACCAAAAACAAACCCCCCGATATGATTATATGAGTAACGAGCAAAAAAGGATTGATAAATTGGTGTATAAAATGTATGGCTTAAATAAAAAAGATATCCGTGAAGTGGAAACTTGGTATGCTCGTCGCTACCCAAAATTGGCGAGATTTTGTGATATAAATTAATTAAGTATATAAGATTTTTTGAAAAATCCAACCGAAAGATCAAAAATTAATTGAGAAATAGAAATTTATGTTTAAAGAAAATTGTATAATAACCCCTAAGGAACTTATGGATGATCTGATTAAAATAAGCTCTATAAACGATGTTAGGATATTAATTTTGTATCTGGATCTTTACATTGAGTATTTTATAAACGCTATTTATAAAAAAAAGGCAAAAGACAAGATTCAAAAATGTAATACCTGCGGTAGATATATCGAAACTAAATTTAAGGATAAAGTCGATAAATTAACTGATGTCGGTTTTATAAAAAAAGAACATAAACACTATGAAATTATCAAGATAATTTATGAGTTGCGATGTAAATTAATACATGATTTACGACCTGATACGGAACTCTTAGAACGAAAAATCCAAGAGCATAAACCAGATATTCAAGAAACAATACCATTAATGAATAAATATTGGGAAAATGTTAATCCATGGATTAAAATTCAATTGATGGCATTTCCTTCAGTTACGCGATTGTATCAAGAATATGAAAAGGTGTGCGGAAGACATCCAGAATATACTATAAGATTTTTAATAAATCCTGAGGCGACAATAGTACAAATGGAATTGATAAAAATTTAAAAAACGTCAAAAATTAATCCTTTGGCAAGCTCAGGACAAATTAAAAAATAAAATTAAGCTTGAAAATATAATTATTTGTGATATAATACAACTACAATTGAATATTCTTAGTTATCAAGAGTGGCGAGTAGAGTACTGGCTCGTAGATCCGCCCAGCAACCCTTTAAGGTGACTCCTTAAAGAAGGTGCTAAATTCAGCCCGAAAGGGAAAGATAATTGGTCGATTTTTTATTTCTTAAATAAAAAAAACTCTTTCTTTTTTGGGAAAGAGTTTTTAAATTTAATAAGAAAATAAAAACATGGAAATAATTAAAAAATATATTCACTTATGTCCGGTGTGTAATAATTACAGGGGGACAGTAGAAGAAAAATATAATGAGACAGTTCTGGTCCATTGTGCATGTACGCTTGAAAAAGAGCATATGAATTATGGTACTTGGCGCAGTCCTTGCATGGTCTGCCCAAATGGAGATAAATTTTGGTGGACTCCAATTTCCAATCATAAAGAGTCAGATGGGAAGTGGTGGCACACTCCTTATTTTTTTGGTCCATCTTTGAATAAGGGGATTAATAAAAATGTCGAACAAAATTGAATTACATAATTAAATGAAAGTAAATATACTAAAAATTCATACAGGAGGAAATGATAGTGATGATGCTTTTGAATACTTGGCGAAAGCTACTGAAGTTGGAGGACGGTATTATTATCGTGTTTCGGGCATTACAATAGAGATAACCAAGACTCAATATGATCATGTAATTGCTAATCCACGTCTATATTATTTTTCTACTGCATTAAAGTTACATTTTTTGATTGTGAAAAAAATAAAAAAGTAATTGGTTTAAATTTCACTTAGGTTCTAATGGCATTTCATAATGGCAAAAAACTTAGGAAGTTTTTATTTAAGAGGTTTTTTGGCAGCGTAAAATAGTATTTAAATCTGTGGTATAATTTAACCATAGATAAATTTATTATAGACAGTGATAGATAGTAAAGGAGAACTGTTCTCCTTTACTATCTAGATGCTCTACTTCAGACGAAAAGGTCAAAAATTAATTAAATAGTAAAATATGGAACAAATTGAAAAAATATTATTTCAAATTGAGACTAAAAATATTGGTTTGCCTGAATTTCAGCGTGAATATGTTTGGTCAAAAGAACAAGCCAAGCAATTATTAGTTTCGTTTTTTAATGAATACCCAACAGGGAGCTTATTGTTTTGGGATACTGATAACCCCCCAAAATTAAAAAATAGAGAAATACACAATAACCAGGAAGGAATTATAAGGGTGATTTTAGATGGACAACAACGCCTTACCACTTTATATTTATTTATAAAGGATAGTATCCCACCTTATTATACTGAAAAAGATATTGAGCATGATCCCCGTGATTTATGGTTTAATTTAGAGACTGGAGAATTTCGATATTATCAAAAGATTTTAATGCAAAGTAATCCATTGTGGCGTAAGGTAGTTGATTGTTTCAAGGAAACTATAAATCTCATTCAAGTAGTAAAAGAGGCAAAGGGGGAGTTAGAAGAAGATTTATTGAATAAAGTCAATAAAAACTTTAATAGGCTTCAGCAAATAAAAACGCAAACTTATCCTATTCAAATCGTCCCAAATCATGCTCATGTAGATGAAGCTATAGATGTTTTTGATAGAATTAATTCACAAGGAACACCGCTAAGTGATGCAGAGTTAGTTCTTGCTCATATTGCTGGTAAGTGGCCAAATATAAGAGCAGAAATAAAAAAGAAACGCCAACAATTAAAAGACAATAAATTTGATTTTTCTTTAAATTTCTTTACACGTTGTATTGTTGTAGCTTTAACTAACTCCGCTCTTTATAAATCTATGACACACGAAATTTATAGAAAAACGACGGCGGAAGACTATAAGAATATTTGGGGGAAAGTAAGTAGAAAAATTGATTATTTATTGCCAATATTAAAACAGAACGCTTATATTGATAGTTCTTCAGAGCTCATTACAAATAATGTTCTTATTCCAATACTGGCTTATTTATTTAAATATGAGAATTTTGAAAATGAAAAAATCAAAAAAGAATTTTTGTACTGGATGTTCTTAGCTTTAATATGGCGAAGATACAGTGGGCAGACAGATCAAAAGCTTGATAAGGACGTTTTTCTTTCTATGGGAACTCAAAATCAAATTCAGAACTTAGTAAACGAAATTAAAGATGAAAGAGGGCGCTTAGATGTTAAGCCATCAGACCTTGAAGGGAGGTCTGCGGGACATCCTTTACACAGAATGTTATATATAGTTACGAAGTGGAATGGTGCGATTGATTGGGCAAACGGGGGTTCATTAAGAGATACTTTAGGTGATTATAATTCAATTCAAAGTCACCATATTTTTCCTCAAAGTTTACTTTATCAAGATAAATATAATTCTGAAAACCATCTTGATGTCAAAAAAGTAAATGAGATAGCAAATCGGGCATTTATTACTAGAGATGCTAATTATAGTATTTCCAATCAACTTCCAGATTTGTATCTTAGAAATATATCAAAAGAGAAATTAGAAAAACAATTTATTCCAATAAATGAAACAAATTGGCAAATTCAAAATTATGAACAATTTTTGAAAGCACGAAGGAGATTAATCGCTGATGTAATTAATATATTTTTTGAAAAATTAAAAGGAAAAGAAGAGAATGAAAAAGAAGTTGATTATTCACAGATGATTAAAGAAGGTGAAAATAATTTTGTGGAATTTAAATCATCAATACATTGGGATTATCATCAAAATAAAACAAACAAAGACTTAGAAATAGTTATAGCTAAAACTCTTTCTGCTTTTATGAATTCGGAGGGTGGCATGTTGTTTATTGGAGTAGATGATGATGGAAGTATATTGGGGTTAGATAGTGACTATAAGACATTTGGTAAAAGACAAAATAAAGATGGTTTTTTACAAAAAATAACTCAGATAGTAAATAATTACATTGGCCCAGATTTTAATGCTTTAATAATACCAAGATTTATTGAGTTAAATGGAAAAGAAATATGTGTTCTTAAGGTTGCTGATAGTAGCAGACCTGTTTATCTAAGGATAAAAGATAAAGAAGAAAACTTTTTTATTAGAGCTGCAGCTTGTTCGCAACCATTAAGTATGCGGGAAGCTCATAATTATATCCAAGATCGTTGGCAGTAAGAATTTTTAAGAGATTGAATTCCATAAATTAGATCAGAAAATTAAGAATTAATTAAAAAATAATTTACTTAATTTATATTGAATATTAAATTAAAAATTAAAGGACCATTTAGTTTAGTGGGTAATAACTCACTTTTTGATACTGCAGAAAGCAATCTATCAGGTTTATACATATTTACAATTAAAGTTAAAGATCATTATTTGATTGAATATGTTGGGATAACTACAAGAAATTTTAAAACTAGGTTTTTAGAGCATATTTCGGAATTATTATCTGGAGGATATCAATTGTATGATATGAAGAAGTTGAGAAATAATAAAGAATTTGTAGTCTGGAAGGGAAGATATGGCGAAGATACGGACGATATTACTGTGTTTTTAAACAACTATCGATATTTTTCACAAATTATTAAACAGCAACTTCAAGAATTCAAAATATTTTTGATTCCATTAAGAGCAGAAAAAAGAATACTAGAAAGGATTGAGGCTAAAATCTATGAGATTTTAAGAGAAAATAATGATAAGCAAATTATGGTATTTATTAAGGGAGTAAGATCAAATCCGAGACGTAAAGATGAAAAATTAATAAATGTTCAAATAGATCCTAATATTTTATCACCAGAAGTACCTAGTAATCTTGAAATTTAAAAATTAAAAATTAATAGAGAAAGATTTATGGCTGATCCAGCAATTATAGAATTAAGTAGAACGGTATTTTTAGGTCTTCTTAAAACATTTATTTCAGTGGTACTAGTAATGATTCCTATTATGTTTTTAATTCTATTTATTAAACAAGGATTAAATAAACTATTTGGAAAGGTTGGAGAAAAATTTGTTTCTAGAAAATTAAATAAATTTAGTTCATTAAAATATGCAGTGCCAGATAATGCAGTTATTGGAGAAAAAACTATTTCTAGAAGATTATATAGCCCAGATTCTGTACAATATAAATCATTAAATAATTTAGTACTACCATCTAAAGGAAATACTAACGTAACTCAAATAGATCATGTTGTTATTTCAAATTATGGAATTTTCGTTGTTGAAACTAAGGCATATAAAGGGTGGATTTTTGGAAATGCCAATCAAGAATATTGGACGCAGGTAATTTTTAAATATAAAAAAAGGTTTTATAGTCCATTACGTCAAAATTTTGCACACATAAAGGCAATTGAGGGATTATTAGGGCCAAGCAGATTAAAAACCCCAATTATTTCTCTAGTGGCTTTTCCATATGCAGATAAATTAAAGATTTCCGGTACTGATTCAGTTGGATATGCGTGTGATGTTGTAAAAAAAATTGAAAGCTATAAAAGCATTATTTATTCGGATACAGAGCGAGATGAAATATTTAATTTACTTTCCGGTGCAAATATTGTTGATAAAGAAGTAAACGAACAGCATTATAGGGAAATAAGAGAATTAAAAGACGCTAAAAAAAGAGAATCAAAATTAAAAGAACTTGAAAAGCTCGAAAAATTAATTAAGGAATAAAAAAATATATGGAACAAGAAATTAAAATCGAAAACAAAAAACGCTTTACTTTTAAACTCTGGGATAGTAAAAGAGATTTAAGAAATTTAAAATTTGTTGTTGTATCAGTTATTCTAATTGCCTCATTTATAATAATAAAAGATCAAATTTCTTGGCAACTTAATCCTGATTTGTACACGGAGAATAATTTAATCGATGATTCTGTTAATCAAGATTTAGGACAAGATGAATGCAATGTCTCTGGTGTTAATCTTCACGGTGATTTATGGACTTATCTTTCTCCTGCTGATTATGACTATGATGGCAATTTGATGTATGATGAATCTTCTTCAGAAGATCTTGTTTATTATATTGAACAGGCAGAAAAAGAGGATAGTATTAAAGCCATTATTTTGGAAGTAGATTCTTATGGTGGTTATCCAGTTGCTGGAGAAGAAGTTGCTAATGCCATGAGAAAGGCCCAAAAACCTACCGTGGCTCTAATTCGTAGTGCAGGATTATCAGCCGCTTATTATGCGGCTACTGGCGCAGATAAAATTTTTGCTTCTGTCAATTCTGATGTAGGTAGTATCGGTGTTACGATGTCTTATCTTGATAGCTCTATACAAAATCAAAAAGAAGGTTTGACTTATAATCAATTGAGTGCTGGCAAATTCAAAGACTCTGGTGATCCAGATAAAAAATTATCAGCTGAAGAAATAAAGCTTTTTATGAGGGATGTTAATATAATTCACCAGAATTTTATCAAAGCTGTGGCAGAAAATAGGAATTTAGATATTAATAAAGTTAGAGCATTGGCCGATGGTTCATCAATGCTTGGTGAAATGGCACTCAAGAACGGCTTAATTGATCAAATTGGAGGTATTGATGAAGTTAAAGAGTATCTAAAAGAGGAGATAGGAGAAGATGTAGAGATTTGTTGGTAGATGGACTGAATAAGGAATAGTAAAATAAAAATTAAAATAACTTTATAAAAGAAAAATTAATTGAGAAATAAAATTATGGAAAATAATCAACTACCAAAAATTGATAAAAAGCTTTTTATTAAAAGAGTTTTAACAATAATGGGAGGAAGTATTGCAATTGCCTTATTTGGTTTATTTATTTCATACGGCAAGGCAATACCGGTTAAGACAACCCTCATCGTTATAGGGATTTTTATAGTAGCTTTCCCAACATTAATGCTTTTAGCTTATAAATATCGCAACTATATAATACCAGATAAAATTAGGAAGTTTTTTCTAGTTCTTGGAATTTTAACTGTGATAGTTAATTTAGCGCTAATTATAATAGAAGGTGGTAGAACTGATTATTATTTAGGTGTTATACTTGGCTTATATTTCATTTCTGGTCCAAATCTCGGTAAGCCAAAAACTCGAAAAATTAATTCTTCGACAGGCTCAGGACAAGTTGAAAAATAAAATTTATGGAAAGTCCATTCAATATGTTTCAAGCAAAAACCGAAAGGATTGAAGAATTATCTCAAAAATATCCTGATAGAATTTTAGAATTAGAGAAAATTTTTGATAAGAAAACAAATATTTATATTGATTTTGCCAATGTCATACGGTGGCAGGATAAACTTAAATGGCATATTGACTTGAAAAGATTAAAACAATTTTTAGATTCTTTTGAGAATATAGAAAAAATTAAATTTTATAATGGAAAACTTGAGGGAGATGAAAAATCTTTAATGATTTTAAGCGAAGCCGAAAAATGCGGTTATATCGTTAAAACAAAATTAGTGAAGGCAATGCAATTATCAATCAATGTATCCAGCATATCGTCAAATTCGCCAGAAATATTGAAAAATTTTATAAGGATGCCATTACTTAAAAAATTAAAAGTTGAGGCAATAGAATTTTTGAATAATCAGCTTAAAGGACTAAATCAACAAGGAATTTTGTTTGTTCAAGATTTAAAATGTAATTTTGATGTAGAAATTGGCAGGGATATGCTGATTGATTATAAGAATAATAAGATTGAGAATTTTGTTCTTTGGAGTGGCGATAGCGATTTTGCTGATCCGATAAATCAATTATTAGAAGATGACAAAAAGGTTATACTTTTTGCCACAGCAAGGCGAGTTGCCAGCGAGTTAAACGAATTACAAGAAAAGGGATTGTT
>Ga0265596_1000925_pt1 | contig 14992 bp, 10 predicted proteins | sample saktaG_FD_190143 | JGI IMG/M metagenome (GOLD analysis project Ga0265596, IMG submission 190143) | Saline water microbial communities from Sakinaw Lake, British Columbia, Canada - sak_2013_06_06_60m | ecosystem: Environmental > Aquatic > Non-marine Saline and Alkaline > Saline ...
GATCAGTGATGACTTTGCGGGTGAAATAATCATCCGGCAGGAAGGCACCAATATCTTTCAGATATTTCTGAAAACTAACCGGTCCCCACTCAAAACGGGCCGGGTCTTTTGTATACGAAAAATGCCGACCGATTTTTTGCGTTTGGGTTGCTTCGAATTTTGCTTGCAGCCCGTCGCCCGGATAATATGCCTTTCCCCGTCGGAAGGAATACAAGGGTTTGGGAATCCTGTACAGACTGCCTTTTTGAGCAAGTACGCCCATCCGTACGGCATAGTCGTAACCGTAATCGACTTCGATATCAAAGGTCCGTGAATTTATATATTTTGGACTCACTGCGATGAGCGATCCATGGCAGTACAAACCCGGATTATTTAAACGACCGGGAATAATGATATTGGATGGATCGTGCCCGGGTTTCAACATTTGCAGAACAGGCTCACCGGATGGAACCTCGTCAATATATTCATAATGATCATTGATAATAAATCCGGCGTCAGTCAGCCGATAATATTCAAAAAAAATATTAATCGATTCCTGGCTGATATCGATATCATCGCCGGGTGTATGGAGAAACAGCAGATTACAATTTAAGAGTCCTTTTTCCTTGGCGTTTAAAACCGCTTCATTAAAATTTTTATAAACACCAAAACTCATAATAATTCGGTCTAAGTATTCATCAGGAAAATTGGTCAACAGGTTATGATTGCCCTCTGATAAAATCAGGATTGTGCTTGTATTGTCCGTTTTACGAAGAGTTTTGAGAATAACTTCTCTAAGCTGATTTAATCCATTCGGATCAGTTTCACTGGCAAAGAAAAGCATAGTTGCTTTCATGATGAGACCTTTCGGTTTTAAATTACAAATCCTTGATGAACATTTTAAAAAGCAGTTGAGTTTTCATCAGTTTATAGTGATTGGTATTCCTCATAAAACATATCTCGATTTCACACTACCTTTTAGTTAGTAAGTTAACCATTCTAATTACAAAAGTACAGTAGATTTTACTGTCCGAAAATATTTTGTGCATCTCCGAACAATTCTATATTTTACAGGTATAAAGAAAGGGTAAATTATGAAGTTGCGAATATATATTACTACAATCCTTTTGGCCATAAATCTATATCAGTGCAGCGGCTCAAAGACACCGGAAGCGCAAGCGATTCAATGGTTATATTCCATTGATTCTTCGCATGCAGCCGCATTGCAACAAAATAAACCAATCATGATCGATTTCATGGCCGAGTGGTGTCCGCCTTGCAAGACGATGGAAGACTCCATATTCAATCAAACCAGTGTTATTAAAAAATCACATCAATTTATTACCCTGCGGATAGATGTTGACAAACACCCCGATATTGCCATTGATTACAATGGAAACGCCCGAAAATACGGCGGTGTTGGTATTCCGAATCTGTTGTTTCTATCACCAAACAATGAAAAAATCAAACACGTAATCGGTTTCCATAACGCTGATCAGCTGATTGCAGCTATGGATTCTGCACTGCAACAGTTTTCAGAAATGCAGTAAGTCTGTTTTATTTAAGAAATTTGTCCCGCTCAGCTCGGGTACTTTCAAATACATAATGCAATAAATCGACATCCTTTTGTGTTTGCTCACGATTGCGTCGTAGGAACATTCGTTCCTGGGTTTCAACGGCTTTGTCAATATTAAACGTAAAACTGCCGCAACTTAAATATTTCATGTAACTGACAAACGACGGGACATCATCATCGATAAATCCATATAAGTAACTACTCACCCCAATGGTTTTTCCTGTAAAAATGCTGGTGTTGATCGCGGATTTTGTATAATCGCCAATCACACAGCCTAAAAACTGCTCACCGGTATTGATTTTTTCATTACCCTTTTTAACACGAATTTCACCATAAGTATTTTTCAAATCAGAATTGCAGGTACCTGCGCCCAAATTCACCCATTCACCCACAAAAGCATTTCCCAAGAACCCGTAATGCTGCTTATTTGAGTAATTCATAAAGACCAACTCGGTAACTTCCCCTCTGATTTTGCATACGTCCCCAATCACCACCCGGTCTTTAATGACCGTATGTTCCAAAATTTTACAATTTTTCCCAATCATCACCGGACCTTCAATGACACTAAAGGGAAATATTTCGGTTTCATCATCGATTATTATTATTCCTGGATCACTGTTAAAGTGAACATTCGGACCGATTTTCACATTCTCCCCGACATATACATTCGTCTGGATTTCCGTCCATTTTTTCGTTCCCAGCGTAAACTCCAGATTCTCACAGCACACCCGTTTATGCCAGATGATTAACTCATGAGGATAATCGATCAGATCCAAGTCAGTATTTCCCGATTTTAACTTAAATATATTTGCAACGCTTGGTACGGCTCGGGCATTTATCAGTAAATCACCGGTTTTTTCATAAATATTTTTACTCGATTGAAAATCAAAAAAGGGCGTCATTTCATCCCGGATCAGGAACTCAATGGAATCATTGGGAAAATTGACTTCCAGCAGTTTTTCCAATGTCCATCCACCCACAGGAATTTGAAATGCCGGACGCATCAAGCTTATCGGAAACAGATCTACGACTTGTTCATCTTCATAAACGATTATTTTCATCATCACTCCACGGTTACTGATTTGGCTAAATTACGGGGTTTATCGATATCACATCCCCGTTTATCGGCGATATAATAGGCCAGCATCTGTAACGGAACGACCGTCAAAAACGGGCTGAGTTCCACAATAGTTTCGGGAATGAAAATCACGTGGTCCGCAAGTTCGGTAATCCGTCTGTCATTATCATTAGCGACGGCGATCACGATCCCATTCCGGGCTTTGACCTCCTGGATATTGGACAGTACCTTCTCGTAAGATTGGTCCCGGATGCAGATAAATACAGTCGGCATATTACGGTCAATCAGGGCAATCGGGCCATGTTTCATTTCGGCAGCCGGATACCCTTCGGCATGAATATAACTGATTTCCTTTAACTTTAAAGCACCTTCAAGAGCGATTGGATAGTTGACGCCACGTCCCAGGAAAAGCGCATTCGAGACAGCGTAATGGGTTTCCATAATCGACACAATCTGATCGGTCTGCGCCAGAACCCGTTCCATTTTTTCCGGGATTTCCGCCAGATTTTTCAGATAATTCATAATGTCTTTTGTTCCGATATTCTTTTTATACTGCGCCAGATACAGCGTCAACAAAAACAGCACCTCCAGTTGGGTTGTAAAGGCTTTTGTGGAAGCAACACCGATTTCCGGACCCGCCTGGGTAAAAAGCGTGGCATTGCTGATACGGGTAATTGTACTTCCTGGAACATTACAGATCGACAATACCTGAGCGCCGGATCGCTTTGCCTCTTTTATCCCGGCAATTGTATCCGCGGTCTCCCCGCTCTGGCTGATGGCAATGACCAGGGTATCATCGGATATCACCGGATTGCGATAACGGAATTCCGATGCATATTCCACCTCCACCGGAATTTTAACCAGCGATTCCAGCCAATATTCTGCGACCAGTCCAGCATGCCAAGAAGTTCCACAAGCAATAATGACGACGCGTCGAATATTTTTAAACATTTCCGGCTCCAATGCGTAGTGAAAACGAATTTCAAAGTCGTTGACATTGACGGCAAAGGTTTTCTGCAACTGCCGGGGCTGTTCAAAAATCTCTTTGAGCATAAAATGTTTATAATTCCCACGCTCACAGTCGGCAAATTGAATGTCGTAAAGTTGGTCCTCTTTTAGGATTGCCTTCCGACTGAAAAAATCATAAAACTCAATCGAGGTATCGGCAAGATTGAATATCGCCATCTCGCCATCGTTGATGAAAAATGCCTTATCCGAGTAGTGAACCAGTGATTGCAAGTCCGAGGAAATATAAAAATTGTTATCCTTCAATGCCGCCACAATCGGACTACCATTCCGGGCGGCAATCAGATAATTACTGTCGCGATCGATTGCTACAAACGCAAAATTACCTTTCAGAAGTCTGACAACCTTTTTCACAGCTTCCGGGAACGTACTATTTTCGATAAACCGGGCGATCAGTTTGGGAATTATCTCCGTATCGGTTTTCGAATAAAACAGATCGCCGTGGACATAGTCCTTCAATTCATCGACATTTTCAATAATTCCGTTATGAACAACGTAAATACGCTTATCCGAATCCGTATGAGGATGAGAATTTTCAATCGACACATTGCCATGTGTCGCCCAACGCGTATGCCCGATTCCGGCTTTCGCTTTGATGGATTTCAGTTCACCGATCTCGGATACTTTCCCGATGTTTTTTTTCAGTTCAATACAGGTTTTAGTTTTCAGGGCAATGCCCCAAGAATCATAACCGCGGTATTCCAGTGACTTCAGTCCGTCAATAATGACCTTCGTACAATTATCCGGTCCGGCATATGCAAATATTCCACACATCTATATTCTCCTCAATAGATATAATGATTGTATAATGTAAGTTCTACTAATTTACTATCTATATTATCGCGGCGATAGAATAATAAGAAATCCCCACGATTTTCAGGATAGTTTCGCATGGGATCAAAATACGTATTTCACTCATCAAAGGCAATGTTTATTCCTTCGATGAAATCGTTTTGTTGTGTCGAAATAAACGTTTAAAAAATACGACCGACAATTTTTAACACGTCTCGAATACCGCGGAGTCGCCGGCGAAATTCAGCCGCATATTGTAACTGAATCAGCCCGTTCAATCCATCAAACAATCGCCGGCTATACGGCGGCCACCACAGATTTCTTTTAGTAAACGAAAGCAAATCGTCCACCATTACCTGCGACTGGGTCATTTCATCGAATCCCGGTTTTCCATGGGTTCGGCCAATCCCGCTCTGCTTGAAACCGCCCCATGGAGTTTCCGCTACCCCATGGCTCATTAGGTGATCATTTATCGTAATAACACCAGCTTTTATGTGGCGGCCGATTTTAATTGCTTTTCTACGGTTTTTTGACCAGACTGATCCCGTCAGTCCCAGGTAGGAATCATTTGCCAGACGAACAGCATCAGCCTCAGATTTAAACGACATAATTCCGATCACCGGTCCGAAGGTCTCATCTTTCATGACAGCCATTTCATGATTGACGTTTGTTAGAACTGTTGCCGGATAATAAAATCCATTTTCATGATCCGGGATTTTTGATTGGACTGCAATGACAGCCCCATTTTCCACAGCCTCGTTCACATGATTTCGAATATGTTCCAACTGTTTTGCAGTCGTCAATGCACCAAGTTCCAGACCATATTCATCCTCCGTTTCAACCGTTATCGTCTCTATCTGTGCTTTCAATTTCGACAGAAAATCACTATAGACTTCTTCGGCCACGTACAGGCGTTCCACTCCGCCACAGGATTGACCGGCACTGGAAAAACCGGCCCAAATTGCCCCGGCAGCGGCTCTGTCCAAATCCGCGTCTTTACAGACAATCATGGCATCATTTCCACCCAGCTCAAGCACAAGCGGCGTCAGTGTTTCCGATGCTTTCTTCATCAGGTACTTGCCCGTTTCAACAGAACCCGTAAAAAACAGTTTATCGATTCCGCTTTCCAGAAATGCATCACCGGCAACCCGCCCGGGTAAATTAATATAGTGAAACAATCCTTCCGGCAGCCCGGCAGAATCGATGCATTTTACCAGCAAATCACTGACCGCCGGCATATTGCTAGCCGTCTTTAAAATTACAGCATTCCCGGCCAGCAACGCCATGATCACTTCCGAAAAGGGAATTGAAAAGGGATAATTCCAAGGTGAAATAATCCCGACAACGCCATAGGGGCCCCGGTAGAGTTTACTGCGTTTATAGGATAGCACCAAAGATCCCGCTTTGATTTTCTCGGGTTTTAGAAACCCTTCTGCCCTTTTACAATAATAGGAAACGGCCATCGCCGCCGGTAAGACTTCAGCAGCCAGTGAATCAACCAGCACCTTTCCGTTTTCCCGGCTGATGGTTTTGGCGATCTGTTGACTGTTATCCACAATAAATTGACGAATTCTGCGAACAGTTTGTACCCGTTCTTTGACCGGGCGTACCGCCCAACCTTCTTGTACCTGCCTGGCTTTGTCAATATGGGATTTCAGATCGGTAAATACACTGTTTTCATTTTGGTCTGTATTAGTATGTTTCGTCATATTCATTCACCCTGCTGGAAATTGTTCATCACTAATTCCTGAATATAAACGATCACTGAGTTTTTCCAAGAATAAATTCATTCCACTCATCAAAGATTTTAGACTTTAATGAGCAAATTTTGTATATTGTTTTCCGGAGTACTAATGATAAACCGCATACAGACTGGTAATTTGTTCGATTTTAGAATGAATACAGTGTAACTCCAATCAAAATCATCTATCTAATATTAAAAACCAAGAGGAGGATACAATGATTGAAAAAATGCAAGTCTACAAATGTGAAGTCTGTGGCAATATTGTCGATGTATTGCACGCCGGCGGCGGAACACTGGTTTGCTGTGGTCAGCCGATGAAATTGCAGGACGAAAAAACGGCGGATTCAGCCACTGAAAAGCACGTACCGGTTATTGAAAAAATCAAGGGCGGTTACAAAGTGACCGTCGGCAGCACACTTCATCCGATGCTGGATGCTCATTTTATTGAATGGATCGAGCTGATCGCTGATGGAAAATCCTATAAACAATTTTTAAGCCCGAACGATGCTCCTGAAGCAGTATTTCAGATCGAAGCAAAAGACGTTAAAGCCAGGGAATACTGCAATATTCATGGACTATGGAAAGGAAAACTATGAAACTGAATGAGAAGCTTTATAAACTGATAAACGATCAGATCAAACACGAACTGGAATCGGCTTATATCTATTACTCCATGGTCTCCTATTTTGTCGCCGAAGGCCTTGATGGAATGGCGCAGTGGATGACCGCTCAGACCCAGGAAGAGATGTTACACGCCAGTAAATTTTTCGATTTCATCGGCGGACGAGCGGGCAAGGTTGAGCTTCAGAATCTGGAAATTCTCAAAACGAAGTGGGCTTCCCCACTGGAGGCGTTTCAGGACGCCTTGGCCCACGAAGAATTTATTACCAGCAAAATTAACGGCCTGATGAAAGTGGCCATTGAAGTGAATGATTATCCGGCAAAAGTCATGCTGGACTGGTTTGTCTCCGAGCAGGTTGAAGAAGAAGACAACGTCGGTAAGGTCGTTCAGATGCTGAAACGTATTGGCGACTCTGCCAATGGTTTGTTTATGCTGGATCGTGAGCTCGGTCAGCGTGTCTTTACACCGCCGCCCGCACAAGGAGTATAAACATTATGTCATTTCAATTCAGTCTTGAAGAAATTTTCGAACTTGCCGAACGAATCGAGCACAATGGTGCTAAATTCTATGGCAAGGCGGCAAGCCAGGTAACTGACCAGAATTACAAATTGCTATTGCTGGATTTAGTCGATATGGAGCAGAAACACGAACGGGTTTTTGCCTATTTGAAGGAACAAATTGTGGATCAAAAACTGGGACAGGGTCCACTCGATCCCGATGCCAGTGCGGTCCAGTATCTCCGCTCTTTTGCGGACGGGGTTGTCTTTGATCTGAATGCCGATCCTTCGGAATACTTATCAAGCAATCACAGCTTGGAGGAGATTCTGAGATACGCGATTGGCCTGGAAAAAGACTCAATTGTGTTTTATTACGGCATCCAGGAATTGATCCCGGAAGATCTGGGAAAAGAGCAGATCAATACGATTATCAAGGAAGAGATGCGCCATATTACTTTCCTGAATGATAAAATCCTGGCCCTGGGTAAACGATAAACAATCTATTTTGAACATTTAAAGCCCGGTATTGCTGCCGGGCTTTTTTTAACTAGTCCGCTACTAACATCCGAAAAGTTTATTCCGAATCATGGGTATACATTTTATTTGTTAATTAAATCGATATTCTTTACAAATTATTTGCATTAGTATTAAAAAAACACTAATCTTTTGCAAAGGTATACTTAAAATGCGAAAAGTTGTATCAAGATTTGTTCTGTTGTTTATACTCAGTTCAATAATGTGCAAACTACCCGCCCAAGTTGTTGAACAATGGAGTCGAAGATATAACGGGCCAGCGAATGACATTGATTTATTGACGACAATGATGGTTGATAATCAAGCCAATATATATGTTGCCGGTCGCAGTACTGGTGTGGATACTAATCAAGATTTCTGTATTGTGAAGTATTCTCCTTCTGGCGATGAAGATTTGGTTTTGCGGTTTGATGGTGAAATATCGTCGTGGGATGAAATTTACGATCTTGCAGTTGATGAATTGGGCAATATTTACGCTACCGGAATTTCATATTATAGTGCCATGACAATCAAATATGCTAATGATGGTACATTGATGTGGAATATTGAACAGGACAGCGCAAGCGGGAGATGTATCCGGGTTGATAATTTTGGCGATATATATGTCGGATTTAATAAAGCCACTGGTTACGGATCAGAGATTCTTATCAAAAAATATTCCACAGCAGGATTGACACTTTGGTCAACAACAATCCGGCAAGATTCAATCTATGGCGATGAACTGGTTGATATGCAAATTGATCAGCAAGGAAATGTATATATTATCGGACAAACCCATAATCAGGTATGGGAAGATGAGTTTGTATTAAGTGATATTATCACAGTTAAATTGGATTCCGGTGGAAACGAGTTGTGGCGAAGAATGTACAGTGCCAGATCGGAATCCAATGATTATCCGTTTAAAGTGCAATTTGATAAGCAAGGAAATATTATTATCGGTGCAACGGTGGAATATAATATAGCCGGATACATCGTTATAAAATATTCAGAAAATGGCGATAGATTGTGGACCAGAATTTATAATGGGCCATACGGCACAGATATTGCGAGAGATATCACAGTCGATACAGATGACAATATTATCATTACCGGATATTCATACAAAGCGGACGAAGACTTCAATATTCAAACAATTAAATATGATTCATCGGGAAATGAATTGTGGGCCGTTCAATATAATGGGCCCGGAAACACACGTGATTTTGCTTTCTCATTAATAAGTGATCCCCTTAACAATATTTATATTACAGGCGGATCAAAGCATGGATCGACTGGATATGATACCTGTGTCACTATTAAATATGATAAAGATAGCAACAAGATTTGGGCAGTTTCATATAGTGATTCATTGGGATTATCCAGTTATGGTAAACATATTTCCTTTGATATCTATGGAGATATTATTGTCGCAGCAACAAGTATTGGAAATGGTTCCGGATGGGATTATCTGACGATAAAATACGATCAATATACGGTCGGTATTTTAAATGACACTCACATCGAAAACAGGTTTCACCTTAGTAATTATCCCAATCCATTCAATCCAATCACTACTATTACCTATAATTTAATCAATGAAACCGATGTATTGGTGCTTATCTATAATTTACGGGGAGAGCAGATCACTCAATTGCTAAACGATAGAAAATCTGCCGGATTATATGAAATCCAATGGAACGGTTGCGACCGGAATGGAAAACTTGTACCCAGTGGTGTATATTTTTGTTTACTAAAAACTGAAACTCAAATCCAATCAAAAAAAGTCCTGTTTATACGTTAAAATAAAACAATAAGAAACCTTCGCAGCGAACGACATTTGCCCAATAGGCAAATTACAATAAATACCGGACATCCCGGACAGTCGGGGTACCCGACTTTTTTATTTATATTTGCCTGATTGTATCTTTCACCATCTCTAACAATGGTCTTACAGAATAGGGTTTTTGGAGAAATCTGAATCCCTTTTCCTTAATAATCGACTGTTTAATCCGTTCTTCCGTGTACCCGCTGCACATAATCACCGGAATATTTCCATGAATCGCCAGCAGTTCCCCAACCACTTTAAAACCGTTTTTATCAGGTAGCACCACATCGGATAAAATCAAATCAAAACGCCCTTTTTCGTTTTTAAATGTCTCAAGCGCCCCGGCTGCATTTTCTGCTTCAAAAGTGAGATAGCCATTTTGACGCAAAGCCGCGACCGCGAAATTACGGACTCCCTCTTCATCTTCGATGACTAAGATTCGTTCGCCCTGACCGGTCAAATCCTGGAAGCCGCTTATCTTTTTTTCCGCCTTCTGATCCCTTGACTCTATCGCAGGCAGATAGATATTAAAGATGGTTCCCAGTCCCGATTCACTGTAGACATTGATCCAGCCACCATGTTTTTTAACAATGCCGTAAACGACAGATAATCCCAGACCGGTGCCCTTGCCAACTTCCTTGGTACTGTAAAAAGGTTCAAAAATCTTGTCAATGATTTCCGGTGAAATTCCCGTCCCGGTATCTTCGATTGAGAGACGGACAAACCGGCCACTGTAGGATTCGCTGATGATTTTGCTTTCCGCTTTACTTAAGACAATGTTTTCGGTTTTGATAGTCACTTTCCCGCCATGAGGCATAGCATCCCGGGCATTGACGGCAATATTCATGATAACCTGTTCCAGGTTGCCTTCGTCAGCGTTCACCTGCCAGGGATCGTCACCAAGGAAGGTATCAATCTGGATATCTTCACCAATCAACCGCTGCAGCATTCTTTGAAGATTCCCAACCGTCTGGTTCAGATTGATCGATTTAAATTCCATCGCTTCCTTGCGGCTGAAAAGCAGCAGTTGCCGGGTCAAGTTCGCCGCCCGGGTCGATGCGTTTACAATTTGCCGTAACTCACGATAATTGGGATCGCTCTCGGTCAGGTCCATCATCAATAGCTGGGCATGCCCCTGAATGATCGTCAACAGGTTATTAAAATCGTGAGCCACGCCACCAGCCAGGGTACCGATTGCTTCCATCTTCTGGGATTGTAGCAGCTGGTCTTCAAGGGCTGTTTTCTCTTCCTCGGCTTTCTTCTGAGCACTGATATCGTGGTTTACCGATACCCGGCCGATACTGATACCGTTACTGTCTTTGATATCCGATACGTTACTGTAGACACTTATCGGATGACCATCTTTATAATGATGAACCATTTCACCCGACCAGAATCCATCTTCTGTAAATTTCTTGTTAAATTCTTCCCGGCTTGAATAAGAATATTCCGGTTTGACGATGTCGCGAAAATTCTTACCAATCACTTCTTCTGCTTTCCAGCCGTAAATGATTTTAGCCGATGTATTCCAGGATGTAATCATAAAATCCCTGTCAGTCGAGATAATAGCGTCGGTAACACTCTGGAGTAGGTTGGCTTGATAAAGAATATTTTCCTCTGATTTCTTCCGGTCGGTGATATCCATCAGTATGCCCATTGAACCGATCACTTTACCGGTCTCTTTATCAGTGACTGGCGTCGAGAAATCACTGACCCATTTATGCTCGCCGTTATCTAAATGAAATTCAATGTCCATCTGGTAATGCGGAATTTTCCCATTACGGAAAGCGCGGCCATATTCCACAGGATCGGTTATTCTCGCATCGGGATCGGTGATGACATGTGATTGAATCAGCCGACTCATGGTTTCTGGCGTAAAATCCTGTGGCTTTAATCCTACCAAATCTTCAATATTATTACTCACAAATTCATAGGAACCGGTCTGATATGAAAACTTGTACGGCACACCCCGGGCATTTTCAATAGTTTGATGGTAAATCTGATGAACACCCTCGAGTTCAGCCATGATTTTTTTACGGGGAGTAATATTCACTTTCAGGCCTATGAAATGAGTAATCTCGCCGGTTTCGTTTTTAATCGGTCCGATCGTGGCGTCCTCCCAGTAGAGCTCGCCGTTTTTCTTCCGGTTTAGGAATTCGCCGCGCCAGTTTTGACCCGCCAGAATCGTTTCCCACATTTTGGCATAGTCATCGTTGGATGTGTGCCCGGTGCTTAATATGCGTGGATTTTTCCCGATAACATCGGCGGAGCTGTAGCCGGTCAAATCAAGGAAGCGGGGATTGACATATTCTATCTTTCCATTCGTATCAGTGATGATAACTGAGATGGGGCTCTGTTCCATTGCCATAAACAGCTTCAGGTACTCTCTTTCGCGCTGCTTTCGTTCTGTGATATCTTCGACAACTCCATCGATAAATTCGATCTTGCCATTAGGGTTACGGATAGCCTTATAGCTGGTCGTGACCCAGATTTCCGATCCGTCTTTCCGGTACTCCCGGGTTTGATAATTAATCAGATGATATTGTTTTTCCAGTTCAGCAAGCATGATCTTTCGATCTTGTTTATCATAATAAAAATCCTCTGCCTGCCGTTTTATAAGTTCCTCAACGGAGTCGAATCCGTAAATCTTTACCATAGTTGGGTTCGCCGAAATCACTTTTCCATCGGGCGTGGAGCGAAACACACCGACTGGCACATTATTGAATAGTGAACGGTATTGCTCCTCAGCATCTTTGCGATCGGTAATATCCAGGATCGAGATCACGCTCTGGGTTGTATCCGGAATCATTTTGATGTCCAATAAGGCAAACCTGGATTGACCGGCTTTATTGATCAATCTGACCTCATATTTCTTGGGCGCTTGGCCGGATTCTTGTCGCCGGAGCTTGTGATATTTCAGCATCAGCTGCAGACTTTCGGGCGCTATAAATTCAGTCCATTTATGATCTGTGATCTCTTCCGTCGTGTAACCGGTAACAGGTAGCACTTCGTGATTTGCCATTGCAATGCTAGTATCTTTATTGACAATCAGGGTAGCTGTACCGGTGGATTCGAAGATCGTCCGGTAGTGGAGTTCACTATCTTTCAGCTCGTCGATTTTATGTTCCAGTTTCTTTATCAGCCGCTCGTTGTATAATTTCAGGATTTCAGTCTCTTCTTTATACTTTGGTTTACCCGGTTCCAGATGGCCCGTCTCTTTAGATTTTAAAATACCGTTGATGACGTCGATGAATTTATCAGGTTCCATAGGTTTCCTGATAAACTTAGAGGCTCCGAGCTTCAAGGCCAATATTTCATCCTGCCGAGACGTAAAGGTAGCCGTATAAAAAATAAACGGAATCGGACTGAATATTTTAGATGATTTGACATTTTTACAGAATTGGAACCCATCCATTTCCGGCATCATAATATCAGAAATGATTAAACCAATTTTCTGACTATCCAAAATACCCAACGCTTCATTCCCATTAGTCGCGCTGTACGTTTGGTAACCACTTCCCTTTAAAAGCGATTCCAGGAGATAGCGGTTTTCCTTTTTGTCATCAACGATCAGGATGTTCATAGTCTAACCTTCTATTATGTGTGTCCCGTGGCTCCAGCCACAAAAATTGTAACGCGGAATTCCAGTTCCGTATGCCTAAATTCCGGACAAGGATGTCCGGGTCACAACTATCTGTATCCCGCAGCTCCAGCTGCGGTTTCAATATAATCCGGATGAAGACGTCCGGGTTACAGGTACTGTTCAATTTCATGGATAATGGTTTCCGGATCAATGGGTTTTTCGATATAGCCAGTGCAGCCCGCGTCCAGGGCCTTTTCGCGGTCACCGGTCATGGCATAGGATGTTAACGCGACAATGGGTATTGTGCCGTCCCAGTCGGACTCACGGATGCGTCGGGTCAGTTCGAAGCCGTTAATGTCCGGCAACTGAATGTCCATCAGGATTGCTTCTGGTTTCTCGTCTTTACTGATCATTTCCAAAACCTCCTGTGCATTTCTGGCTTCCCAAACTATATAATGGTTCTTTTCCAGTATATAGCGCATCAGGTAAAGATTTTTTTCATTGTCTTCCACAACCAGGATTGTTTTCATGGTGATTCCTTTTTAATCTTAGTTGGAATTGTGAACGTGAACGTGCTACCTTTTCCGTATTCACTTTTTGCACGAATCTTACCCCCCAGCAAGGTGACGAGTTTTTGGCACAAATAAAGTCCCAGTCCGGTGCCATCCTGTTTTTTGGTTAGGGTTGCATCGATCTGCTGAAATGGTTGAAACAGGCGTGATAAATCTTCACTTTTAATACCAATCCCGGTGTCTTTAACTGTGACAGTAATGGTTTTTTTATTGGGAGCAACTGAAAGGTGTACGGATCCTTTATCGGTATATTTAATAGCGTTACTCAGGAGGTTGACTAATATCTGCTTGAAACGCCGGTTGTCACTGGTGATCGTCATATCAGAAATTGATCCGATACGCAGTTGCAGCCCCTTTTCTTCGGCTGCATTCTGAATACTACCAACGACTTCCGAAACGATTTCTGATAGTTGGAATGTTTCAATTGACAAATCAGATTTCCCGGCTTCGATTTTTGAAATATCGAGAATGTCATTGATCAAGCTTAAAAGGTGGGCGGAACTGGTTTTCACCATCAGCAGCTGTTTTTTCTGCTCTTCATTAAGTTCGCCAGCCAGTTCCATAAGCAGAATCCCGGTAAAGCCGATAATGGAATTCAGTGGCGTACGCAATTCATGACTCATGCTGGCAAGAAAAATGGATTTCAACTGATCGAGTTCCATCAGACGCTCGTTAGCGGTCTCCAGTTCATGGGTACGTATTCTAACCAGGTCTTCAAGATGTTTTTCATGCTCCTGAATCTTCCGGGCATTGCGGAGCGAGCCGATTCCGATCGCCAGATTGTTGGCCAGCTCGGTTAATAATTGTGATTCATCAACAGAAAAGGCTGCCTTACGGTCGGAGTAGATATTGAGGGCACCAACATTTTTACCCTCATATTGTATCGGCAGGGCTGTTGATGATTTGTACCCTCTTTTGACGGCGTCTTTTCGCCACTGGGCAAATTTTGGATCTTCCTGAATATCTGTACAGATCACCTGTTGCCCGGTGCGTATGGCGCTTCCGGTGGGACCCTGTCCCAGTGCATTATCCGCCCAACTGATTTGTATTTTTTCCAGATAATCATCTTCAAATCCCCAGCTGCCGGCCGGGACTACCGATTTCACCGAATCATCCTGTTTGAATCCGACCCAGGCCATTCGATAACCGCCCTGTTCCACTATTATATGGCAAATATCCCGGATG
>Ga0265596_1000930_pt1 | contig 14964 bp, 11 predicted proteins | sample saktaG_FD_190143 | JGI IMG/M metagenome (GOLD analysis project Ga0265596, IMG submission 190143) | Saline water microbial communities from Sakinaw Lake, British Columbia, Canada - sak_2013_06_06_60m | ecosystem: Environmental > Aquatic > Non-marine Saline and Alkaline > Saline ...
GCACGGAAACATTCTTATTATAAACCATCTGTATTTTTAAAACAAATCTCCAGGGAAGACTATGCTTACCTGCAGGAAAAATTATATAAATATCACGGATTTTATGTTCAGACCCGTACGCTCAGAAAATATCCCATTCCTGTAGCTGCACACATTTTAGGCTATGTAGGCGAAGTTGACAAAAAAGATTTGGAAAATGAAAAATATTACAGGCAAGGCGATTATATCGGTAAAAGTGGTGTTGAAAAATACTATGAAAACAAACTGCGAGGGGGAAAAGGATTAAAAATAAAAATTGTTGATGTATTCAACCGTGAAAAGGGAAGTTTTAAAAACAAAAAATACGATACTATAGCCATTGCAGGTGATGATATATATATTTCAATTAATACGGAACTGCAAATATATGGAGAAAAATTAATGCAGAATAAAAAGGGCAGCATAGTTGCTATTGAACCTTCATCCGGCGAAATACTTGCACTTGTTTCAAGCCCGGCTTATGATCCGAATCTTTTAATCGGAAGAGTACGTACTGAAAATTTCAATAAATTAAGCCACGATACTTTAGAGCCGCTTTTTAACCGGGCAACTATGGCACAATACCCGCCGGGGTCAACATTTAAAATAGTTAACACATTGATCGGGTTACAGGAAGAAGTATTATTCCCTTATACAAAATATGAGTGTCAGGGTGTGGTTTCTTATCCGATTGTTTGCAGCCATGATCATTATTCTCCTCTTGACCTTGTTCAAGCAATCGAACAATCGTGTAACCCTTATTTCTGGAAAGTATTCAAATCCATTTTTGAGCAGCCGAAATTTGCCACTATTCAGGAAGAATACAACAACTGGAGAGAATATGTTTCAAGTTTCGGCACAGGAAAAAAATTTGATAATGACCTGATAAACCAGCGTTCCGGTAATCTCCCTACTGATAGCTACTTTAATAAATATTACGGTAAAAAAGGCTGGAAAGCTATTACTATCCGTTCGCTATCAATCGGTCAGGGCGAAATTGAGTACACACCTTTGCAACTTGCCAACCTTGCAGCAATTATTGCCAATAAGGGATATTATTTTACACCGCATGTTATTAAAGCAATAAAAAATATAAACTATGACAATAAAAAATATAAAGAAAAAATATTTACTGATATTGATCCGAAATATTTTGATGTTGTGATTGAAGGAATGTATAAGGTTTACGAAGGTGAACATGGAACAACAAGATGGTATAAAATTAGAGATTTACAAATTTGCGGTAAAACCGGAACTGCTGAAAATCCTCATGGTGATAATCATTCGGTATTTATGGCTTTTGCCCCTAAAGACAATCCGAAAATTGCTATTGCGGTTGTTGTTGAAAACAGTGGGTTTGGTGCCACATGGGCTGCACCCATTGCAACCCTGATGATTGAAAAATATTTAAACGGCTCAGTAAAACCAAATTGGTTTGAAGAAAAAATGTTAAATGCTAATTTAATATCAAAAAATTGAGAGGACAAAAAAACATATTTCATAATATTGATTGGATAACGGTTCTTCTTTATCTTACCCTGGTTTTTTTAGGATGGGTAAACATTTATGCTGCGGTTTATGATGAGTCTCACAAAAGTATATTTGACATTTCACAACGTTATGGAAAACAACTGATTTGGATAGCGGCAGTAATTATTATAGCTATAATAATTTTAATAATTGATGCAAAATATTTCTCCACTTTTGCTTATCCTATTTATGTAATAAGCATTTTTTCATTGCTGGCTGTTCTTGTATTAGGCACAAGGATTGCCGGCTCAAAGTCGTGGTTCCAGATTGGAGCTTTTAGTATTCAGCCTGCTGAGTTTGCCAAATTCGCTACAAATTTAGCTATTGCAAAATACCTTACAACTCTGAATATTAATCTAAAAAAATTAAAAACGATCATTAAATCCCTATTAATTATCGGAATTCCCGCTATACTTATTCTGTTACAACATGATATGGGTTCGGCTCTCGTTTATTCTTCTTTTATCCTGGTTTTATACCGTGAAGGATTGTCAGGAAGTATTTTGATTCTTGGTGTGATGATTATGGTTTTATTTATCCTAACACTTATTTTAGGTAAATTTATTTTTATCGGGATTCTTGCTGGTATAGCATTTCTTATGTTTTTCTTTATAAAAAGAAACAGAAAAAACATCTATTCTATAATCGGCATACTTATATTAAGCATTGCTTTTGTTTTTAGTGTTGATTATGGTTTTAAAAATGTTTTACAAGCACATCAGAAAAAACGCATTGAGATTTTACTTGGTAAAAAAGCTGATTTGAAAGGGGCCGGTTATAATATTAATCAATCAAAAATTGCAATCGGTAGTGGAGGTTTCTCAGGTAAGGGATTTTTAAAAGGCACACAAACAAAATATAATTTTGTACCGGAGCAAAGCACAGATTTTATTTTTTGTACTGTCGGTGAAGAATGGGGTTTTGTCGGCAGTTTTGTTATAATTTTTTTATTTATTGCTTTACTTATCAGACTTATAAAACTTGCCGAACGACAGCGTTCGGATTTTAGCAGAATTTACGGATATGGAGTGGCTTCCATCTTGTTCTTTCATGTTGTTGTAAACATCGGGATGACTATAGGTTTGACACCTGTTATCGGGATACCTCTTCCTTTTTTCAGTTATGGCGGTTCTTCTTTATGGGCTTTTACAATTTTGCTTTTTATCTTTTTAAAGCAGGATGCTAATAGGTTGGAAGTGCTTTAGAAACAGAGGAATAGTAAGGATAATATTCAGAAAATGGTTAAATTGTTGCGAGTTACGGATTTCGAGTTACATGCATCCCAATTCGAAATCCGTGACCCGAAACAATATCATTATGCCTGCAAAAACAACATTCAATTTGAATAATATAGCCTGTCCCGATTTTCGGGATTGATTAGTTTTTCTTTTTTAAGGGACTAATAAAACATCACCCTGTTATCTGCAATATCTGCAATTTTTTCAAGTGCCATGTAAACATAATTATTCTTCACTTTCCTATCAAAATTGGATTCCATTTGTATTCTATTAAATGAATAATCGCTTACTTCGGCTGGTTCAATAAATTCTTCAAGAAAAATAACAAATACACCACCTTTTCCTTGTATAGGTTTTGATAGTTCATCTTTATCAAGTGCAAATATTTCACCAACAACATCGGGTTCACGTCCGATTCCGGGAATATTCGGTGAACCGAAATTAACACTTTCTACTGTTTTAACTTCTGAATTTATATTTTCTGATATCTTATTAATATCATCTGACGATTCATCAATTCTTTCATAAATAATTTCAGCTTTTTTATCCCTAATAACAAAACTTTCAATATTTGACTCAATGTCATTTAAGGAAATATTTCCCTTTTCATAAACTTTCGTAACAATGGCAATTACATACTTACCATCCATATCAAAGATAGGAGAAACATTTCCTTCTTCTGTATTGGGATCAAAAGCCCAACGGATTATACTTCGCGGATAATTAAGTCCGGCAATGACATTTGCCATCTCTTGGACCTTTGGAGCAGTTCTTTTATTTAACCCCTGATCAATTACTGATTTCTCAAATGTTTCTTTAGTTGTATTTTCACCTGCAAACTTACTTGCCTGTACATATACATCCTGAAATGTTTGTCCGCTCGGTTCAATTGCCCTGTCAATTATTGCCACTCTGACTTTTTTAACAGGTTTCCTCTTACCTGTAATCTTAATAATATGAAAACCATAAGGAGTTTCAACTAATTCAACATCACCGGTCCTTCCATCTAAAACAGCTTTGTTATAAGGTCCTATCATTGTCTGATCGGCAAACCAGCCCAGATCACCTGAGTTATTCTTTGCTGAAGGATCATCGGAAATTGTTATTGCAATTTCTTCCAACTTTTTCGGATTCTTTTTTACAACATTAAATAAACTATCAGCTAAGGTTTGAGCTTTTTCTCTTGTTCTGGTAATTTCCTGCTTTGCACCTAAGGCACCTCTGTATGCAATTAAAACATGACTTGATTTCATTGAGTCCGGTCTGTATTGTATATCAACAAGCTTTGCCATGTGATAAGCATTATCTTCAATATAAGGAGGTTTAAAAGTTCCGATTTTGGAATTGAACATTATGGAATCAATTTGAACCGGTAATATGCCTTCCATGAAAAATGTGCTGTCGTATCTGTTGTCGGAAGTTGCATTTACAAAATTGTTGATATTATCAGTCAATTTGAATTCATTAAATATTTCATCTACTTCTTCACGTATTTGTTTATGATCCTCTGAAGAAGCTTTTACTTCAAAAATTACGTAATCAATATCTCTTGCTGCTTCCTGTTCATATTGATAAATATGATCTTCATAATATTTCATAAGATCATCTTTGGTGAAATTAGCGAGACTGTCAGGAATTTCGTTGTATTTTAATGCAAAATATTTAATTTTTGCTTTTCGGTTTTTATCTTCAAAATCCTTTTTAGCAAATGCCTGGGGAACATAATATCCTTTTGAAACAAGATTCATATATTTTGTATTCAACCTGTCATCTTTGATTGCACGTTCAAAATTCAACCATTGTTGAACATCCGAAGGTTTCATCTGGTCAAGTTGTTTAAGAAAATTTAAAACCAAATCCGGACTGTACCGTCCGGTTTCAGGATCAGTAAAATACTGAAGAATATATCTATGAGGATTTTTTCCCTGTACCTGTTCAAACAGTTCGTCTGAAGATATTGCTATACCCAATTCATCATGTTCCTTCCCCATAATAATATTATAAACCATCTGATTCCATGTTTTTTGACGAATATCGAAATTTTCTTCAGCAGTCAGGTTTTCTTTTCTTTGATTTTGTTTTTCACTCTCAATATTTTCTTCAAACTTCTTGTTAAATTCCTGATATGTAATCTCTTCACCGTTCACTTCGCCTACATCAGTTGTTGATCTGGGTTTGCTTTTCACAAAATCGCCTAAAACAAAGGCAGCTAATGCCACACCAATTACAATAACCAATAATGCTGAATGTTTCCTGATTTTTCCAATTAAAGCCATTTTTCTATCTTAATTAAAACTTAAATAAATTAATATTTTACGTATGCTAAAATTTTTGAGTTTGCAAATGTACAACAGAAAGTTAAAGATTAAAAAAAATATTTATTATTCTTTAATTTTCAGATGAATTTGTTCAATCCGGGTTTGACTTGCCAGAAGTATATTGAATATAAAATGTCGGATAATAATTTGTTCGCCATTTTGAGGGATTTTTTCGTGATGATGAAGCATTAATCCCGCAAGTGTTTCATAATCATCAGATTCGGGCAGTTTTAGTTTATATTTTTCATTTAAGTAATCAATTTCAAGTCTTGCTGAAAAAACATATTCATTATTATTTATTTGTTTTTCAATTAATTCTTCAACATCATACTCATCTTCAATTTCTCCAAAAATTTCCTCAATTATATCTTCCATAGTAATCATACCCGAAGTACCTCCAAACTCGTCAACTACAACGGCAATGCTTTTATGTTGTTGTATCATCATGGATAAAACTTTATTGGCAAGCATGGTTTCCGGAACAATAATAACTGATTTAAGAATTGATTTTATGCTTGAAGGATTTTTAAACATCTCATACGAATGTGTGTACCCGATAATATTATCAATTGATTCATTATAGATCAGGATTTTTGAGTGTCCTGTGTTAATAAAATTTTGTTTTAAAACATCTATTGATTCATTTTCATCAAGAGCAACAATTTCAGTACGTGGTATTATACATTCCCTTAATTTTACATTGCGAAAATCAATGGCATTCTGAAACATTTGTATTCCCTTGTTTAATTCGCTTTCACTATCATCGTCCGTGATAAACTCTTTTACGTATTCATCAAGGTCTATCGGACTAAAGTTATATTTTTTATGAGCAAATTTTATTCTGAAAAGTTGTTTTAAAACAAATTCTGAAAAACCGATAAATACATATATTATCGGATAAAAAATCATGTAAAACAATTTTACCGGTATTGCAAAAAAATTCAGGATTTTATTCGGATATATCCTGAATAAAGCTTTGGGTATAAATTCTGCTATAAACAATATTATTAAAGTCGAAATTATTGTTTGAATTATCAGTATAACGAATTCCGTTGATAAGTGTAAAGGCAAAATATTAATAATCACAGGTTCCAGCAACTTTGCCATTGCAATACTATAAATTACAAGTGCAATGTTATTCCCTAATAATAAAGCACCAATGAATTTTGAGGGTGTTTTTGTAAAATCCGATAAAAATTTTGCTGATAACATACCTTTACTTTTGTCAACTTCAATTTTAAGTTTATTGGAGCTGATAAAGGCTATTTCCATTCCCGAAAAAAAAGCGGATAAAAATAATGTTATAATGATCAGCCAGATATTCATTTATTGTTGTTTTTTACGTGAGTAATATCAAGTCAAATATCAGATGTTTTAAAATTTTCTGATTATTTAGTGTCGGTCTATAAAGTCAAACGAATTTTGAATTAAAGCACCAAATAACAAATAATAAATAACAAATAAATTCGAAATATCAATGTTCAAAACTTGTCCGCACGAAGCGAAGTAAGTTCGTATGCATGGATGTCCAAAACTGTTTTGGTCATTGAATTTTCGAACATTGTAATTTATTTGAAATTTGGTGCTTGTCATTTGTGATTTTTAATAATTATATAAACTATCGGACTTTATAGACCGACACTATTTAGTATAAATTACATCTCCCCATCATCTTCTATTTCAAATACTCCTGTAGTATTTTTTATTTCCCATTTATCAAAAGCTTCATTGGCAACAAGTGTATCACCTTCTATAATTTCATTTTTTGTTGTAATCTTGACTTTCACATATGAATAAATAATTTTTTTTCGTTGATCCCAAACCAAATGTTCGGTATTTAATTGTTCTTCTTTTTCTTTATTAATAATAACAACATTATTTTTTGCTTCCATTAATTTTTGTTTCTCGTAATTAATACCGAAATCAGCCGTAAGGATTGATTTAACATTCATTACTGAGTCGTAGAAAATCACTTCAAAGCCGTTGGGGAATTCCATATAAGGTTCTGCTCCGGAATAATTTACTAATAATGGGCTTGTTAATAATGCCTGTACATTACCTGAGTCGCTTCGTATAAACCTGATATTTTTTGCAGTTAGTTCCGGTAGTGTGTCAATTCCGCTAAATGCACTAACTTTTTTCATGTCCGATTTACATGCAAAAAGCATCACTATGAAAAAAATCAAAATAATGCTTTTAATAAAATTTATTTTGTTAAAAGAAGTTTTAACGCTTATCAAATTATTTGATCTTTATATTATTTAGCTGCTCTTACTGTGGTTACTTCATTAATCCAGCACTCAACAGTATAAGATTCACCTTCTTGTAAATCATAAAAGAAAATTGTTTCAAGCGTTGGAAAATGAATTGAGTATGATATAATTCTACTATTTGCAATATCTGCAACTGAAGGGTCAACTTTTTTTGCTTTAATATATTTATCAACTGCTGCCCAGTAAGCTACTTTTTTTGTTAAATCATTATCTCCACATTCTTTTCCGCTTGTTCCATAAAGGTCTCCAATCAAGATATAAGGATTTCCGTTATCAGGTTTAACCTCCAGCGACTTTAATGCATACTTACGAGACAGAGGATAATTTTTAAGATTTTGATAACACATTGCTAAATAGTAATAACTATCAGCAAGATCATCTTCATCTTCAATTTCGTTCGCTTGTTTTAAATAATTTACAGCATTAGAATAATTTTCTTTTTTCATAAACATTTTACCAATAAGAAATGCTGATGCAGGAGATGGTTCAAGCTCGTATAACCTAATTGAGGCATCAAAAAACAATTGTTCCTCATCACATTTCTTTTTATCAAGAATTTTTGTAATTTTCTTTAAAAGATTAATATCATCAGGATATTGTTCAAATTTCTTTGTGTAAATAGATATAAGATCTTCACAGGTTGCATACGGTTCAAATTCTTTTTCAATATAGCCTTTTACAATTTCCCACTCTGTCAATTCTTTTTCATTGTCTTTATTTATTTTAATATTGTAATCAACAATTTCGCTTATTTGATCATAAGTATCAACAATAACTGATTTATCTAATTTATCGGTTTTTGCCATTTTTATTGTTGTCCTGAAATAATAAACCAATATGGGGCCTGTAGATTTATTACCTTCCAACTCAACAGATTTTTTAAAAGTATTATATACCTCTTCATAATCTTTGGTTCTTAACTTTATCAAATCCATACCCTTTCTTCCTAAAACATACCCTTCTTTATTAAAGTATTTTATTCGTTGATCATATACCATCATTAAAGTATCAATAAGTTTATCTTTAATGGCTTCATCTTTCTCGTTCTGAATCATATAATTAACAATTTTAACACCATGAACATAAGTGTTTTGGGTACCCTTCGGACAATTTAAAAACACCCAACGCCAAGGTTTAATAACATCTTTTATAGCGTCATTTTTATACTTGCTGTTTTTCCATTGTTTATAAAATTCTAAATACAAAGAAATATTCATAACACATACAGAACTGTCCTTTCCGTATTTACCATCTTGGTCATCTCCATTAATTTGAGTTAATGATGTTTTATCTAATTTATCAAGCGATGCTTGTGTGGTAATAGTAATAAAACTGAAAGTAATAGTTAATAAAATAACAGATAAGTAATTTATTTTCATAGCATAAAATTTTTTATTGTTTTCAATTAATTATATTTACTTTTAACAAACCATCTTTCATAAATTGAAATTCCGAGAGTAAATTTAATAATATTTTCTTGTAATAATTTATTTTCAGTTGTTCCAAATTGGCCAATTTCAAAACCGAGGTTTATTGTTGATCTTGACTTTCTTAATGGAAAACCTAATCCAAAACTTATGCCAAAACCATTTATTTGTTTGTTATGTAGTTTTAAATAAGAATTGTAATATCTGAATCCGATCCTATAACTCACTCTTTCCCAGTATGATAATATACTGTACCTGTTTGGCGTAAATTGACCTCCTACTGAAATATTCATACTGTTATTTAATGAATCATCCGAGCCAAATGCAGAATATTTTTTCCAGTTTTGCCAGGTATAATCAGCGCCAATTAACCATTTATCGGTTTTTTGTAAAACTAATCCTAAACCAATATAGCCCGGTAAAACAATATCTCCTCTAATTGAGGGATTATACTCAATAGTATCTCTGAAAAATGCAATATTAGCAAGGTTACTTCCGAAATAGGTTGTTGCAAGGTGTTTTTTCTTAGCTTTGATTTTTGTTGAACTGCTAAAAACAACACCGGCTCCCAAGATCAATTTATTTTTTAATTCTTTACGATATTGTATCCCGTATGTAAAATAAAAATCATCTGAGGTTATTGAATTATAAATACGTGTGTTAATCATTTCAACTGAATCGGGAAATGTGGTTGAAAGTTGTTTGTCAATAGTTCCAAATAAATAAGCAGCATTTATTCCAACAGAAAGATTGTTATTAATTTTAAATGCATTTCCCCAATAAACCTGATTCAACCCGCCCAATCCCTGATTCAGATATCTTACCAAACCAACATTATCAATCTCTACTTCATTAGAAATATTGTATCCAACATCACTGAAAGGAAGTAAGCCGAAACTGCTTCTCCACCACCTTGTTACCGGAAAACCGAAAGTTAAATAATTTATTGATGCATAATTTGTTTTTTGACTCAGATCAACTGATTTTAACGTAGCCATAGCACCAAAAATACCTCCGTCAAAAACAAATGAAATTGAATCAAATGCTGTGTAAGAAGCCGGGTTAGCCACATTAACAAAACCCGGACTACTTAATGCATATGCAATTCCGCCCATTGACATGCTCCTGACATTGTTGCTTCTGCCTGAAATATGACCGATACCGTAAATTGAATAAGGGGAGTTTATCCGTGTTTGAGCTGATAAACAGGTAAAACTAAAAAATAAAATCAAGCTTAAAAAAATTCTGAAAATTATTCCCTGATTGTTAAATAAATTATATTTCTTAATTGTTCTGATAATTAGTTGCATTATATATTTATTATTCTGCAAATATAATTGTTAATGATAAATTATTTAAATATAGATTGTTAATTATTATTAAAATCCAATATTACATTCAAGCCCGATAAAACAATATTTGGGAGTGCAAAGATGTTATTTTTTAGTCTTTTATCAAAATATTTTATATCACCTCCACAAAAAATAATTTTTAATGAAGAATATTTATTTTTATATTTTTCAATAATTCCTTCAATTTCAGCAATAACTCCGTTTATCACACCCGAATAAATTGAATCTTCGGTAGTACAACCAATTAAAGTGTCATAATATTTCATTTTTAGTAACGGAAGCTTATCTGTAAAATTATGCAATGACTGAAATCTCATTGAAATTCCCGGAGATATGCCGCCTCCAAAATATTCTTTTTTTGAGTTGATAAAATCATAAGTAATACAAGTTCCTGCATCAATAACCAATAAATTTTCATTCGGATATATGTGATTCGCAGCAACTACTGCAGCTAACCTGTCGTTGCCCAGAGTTTCGGGAGTTTTGTATTTGTTAATAACCGGGACAGGTGTATTTTCGTTAAGTTCAATAAATTTAAAATTATTATTTAAATACTTTTTTAAAGATAACGGATAATTAATAACCGAAGATATTATTGCAGACTGTATATTTTTATATGACTTTAAAATTTCCGATAATTGTTTTGTTGAAAATTGCTCATATACTTGTAATTCAACAATTTCGTCTTTGTTGAATATTGCAATTTTTTTTAATGTATTTCCAAAATCAATAATCAGCTTCATATCGCAAGTGTAAATATTGTTTTGCAAATTTATTAAAAATAAAGTGTTTTAATTAAAAAAAAATGTAGTTTTGCAGCTTCAAAATTTCCGGTACCATAGCTCAGTTGGTAGAGCAACGGACTGAAAATCCGTGTGTCCCTGGTTCAATTCCAGGTGGTACCACTTTGAATATAAATAACTTATGAATATGTTATTTTAAATATTTCATTTTTAGTAAGTTATTTACATTTTGGTTTAATATATATTATCTGTTTTTACATTGTTTTTGGCAATTTGTTTAACAATTATTTGATAATTTAAACATTGCCAAAATGAATCCTACTTTAAAAATTGTTATCCGTTCTGACTACACTAAAAAGGACGGCACAAAGAATTTATTTTTACGCTTAACTATTAAGAGTAAAGTTAAGTATTTCCCTCTTTACATTTACGTAAAACCTGATTATTTCAAAAATGGTCATGTATCCAAAGGCGACATCGTGCATTTTAGGAAAAATACGCTTATTAACCAGGCATTGAATAAAGCAAATGACATCATTTATGATTATCGTATAAATGAAAAACAATTAACTTTTGATTCATTTGCTAATGATTTTTTTAATACGATATACGGTAGCAAGTCATTCTATGAATTTTTTGACTCTCAGGTTCCGGAACTTAAAAAGGAGCTTTCCTGGAATACTATTAAAAGCTACATATCTCAAATAAACAAACTTAAACAATACAAACCGAAGCTGCTGTTTACAGAAATTAATATAAAATTTATAAAAGGATATGAATTGTTTTTAATGAGCAATAGGAATAATAATAAAAATTCCGTAAATAAATCTTTGAAAATCATTAAAAGCATATTAAACAGGGCAATAAGGCAGGGTATTATTAAAGAAAATGTATTTAATAATATTCCGATCCGGACAGTTGAAGCAGTCAGAGAATATTTAACTATAAATGAATTACAAAACCTGGAGCAATTATATTATTCCGGTACCTTAAAATCAAATATAACCAACGTATTAAGATATTTTTTGTTTTGCTGTTATACCGGCTTAAGATATAGCGACATAAAAAATTTACGTTTTGATGACTTGCAGGATAATAAATATATTTCAATTAAAATGATCAAAACAAAGAGAGATGTTATAATTCCATTAATTGACAAAGCAAAAAATTTAATACCGGTAAAACATTTTGATAAGCAAAAGGTATTTAAAGTTTATACATCACAGCCAACAAACCGGTATTTAAAAGAAATTATGAATACTGCCGGCATATCAAAACAAATCAGCTTCCATTGTGCCAGGCATACATTCGCAACGGTATCAAAATCTTTAGGCATTGATTATGATGTTATTAGCAAGCTGTTAGGACATACGGATATTAAGACAACAAAGATTTATACAAAATATGAGACTGACTATTTGGATAAAGAAATGAAAAAATGGAATAAATAAAAAACTACAAAAATTATCATATTTTAACAAAATACACCCATATTGATAGGAATAGGTATTTATTAGTATTATATATCGCTATATTTCAGTAACATATATTTTTATAGTTTTTTATTTGAGACATTGAAACACCCGAATCTCCATACCACTGACTAAAGGTTTTGTAATCAGTTGTAATTCAAATATACAGAAATATGACAGCGACCTATATATCAGGCATATACAACCAAATTAAAAAATAAATTATTATCTAAGAAATACATTTCATAATTTTCATAATTGCTAAAAACAGGTTATTGTAATTCATATTTTACTTCTTATAGTAACCTTTAAGAAATTTGGCAATATCCTTTTCAATTTCTGCTAAACTCACTCCAGAACTTGAAAAGGAATTATTCATCTTATATAAAAAGGAATCTGTTTCCATCTTTGACTTCTTAAACATTTTTACACCGGACATCATAGCAATGAAATATTGATACTTTAAACCTTCATTAGATAAGGTAGATAAGGTTGGAGTACCAACTGAACCCTTTTTATAATTTCTTTCACAAAACTCAATTAAAGGTGTTGAAATATCAATTCCTGTATAGTCCTCTACTTTGTACCCATAGTTGCCATTACATTCAATAATATAGCATTTATTTGTTTTTACACTCTTTATTAGGTCCACACCCGCCGCACCACCCAGTCCGACAGCTTCGGCAGCTTTTATACAGATTTCCTTTTCACTTGCAGAGAGTTCTATTTTCTTGCCTGAGCCACCCAGGCTAATATTGCTCCTTAATTCTCCATCTTTGGCGGTTCTTTCCATTGCAACAATTACCTTCCTGTCAATTACTATAACCCTTATATCCTTAAATTCAGAATTTATGTTTTCCTGGATAATAATATTTGTCTTTTCCTTATGGAAACTTTCAAGCATTGCGTTGGTTTGATGGGGATCCTTTAAAGGAAAAACTCCAATACCTTGAGAGCCTTTCAATGTTTTCGCCCAGGCTGGCAAATTGCCTACCTGATCAATTAACCATTGTGCATGAACAATATTATCACCAATAACAGTCTTTGGAACCGAAATTTTTTCCTGACTTAACTTTTGAAGGCTTATTAGCTTATCCGCTGCTGTTTTAATACCCTCAGCTGATTGTGTACAAAATATATTCAAGTTCCGGTTAAAGTGTTCCAGAACAGCACACCCATAATTAAGGTTTGTACCAATACGACTAATTACAGCGTCAATGTCCTTTGCTTTAATTCGTTCAGGTTTTAACTTTTGCTCATCACTATCGTAAATTCTGTCATATCCACTTGTAACATTTGAGATTAACAAATAAAGATATTTCGGATCATAAATAATCATATTATGACCTCTTTTTTCACCGGCATTTTTAATACTTTGCGTTGCCGGATTGTCTTCACTGGCTGAAAGAATAACAATGTTTAATTTTTCTCCCATTAATTCTTCAACCTGTTTTGCAAGAATTTCATATTTTCCCATAGTATTTTGTTTTAAATATTAATAACTAATTTTAGCTTTTCAATATCAACTGATTGAAGTTTAATTATACCTTCCATTATATGCCAAAATATTGTTTTTTCATTCGATCTAACTTCAATGGTTTGAATAGTAAGGCTTTTAGTTTACTTTAATAAAGTAACCGGTTTACTATTCATGTTATTAATTGATTTTACAATTTCTTTATTAATATAATCATTAATCAATGATCTTATTATTTCACTTTTATTAGAATTTAATGAATCAACGACATTTGATAATTCTTTATGCTGTGAGTTTGTTATTTTACAACTCACCGTATTTTTTAACTTTTCCATAATAAAATTTTCAGTAAACTTAATATTACAAAAGCATTTATAAAAGGACACACTTGTATACTTGTTGATATTGAGTGTTTTATGGTAAATATTATAAGTTTGAAAAATAAAGACTTAAAATAAAGCTCTCTCATGCATGATCTTTACCTGGTTAATGGTATAGTATCACCCTTTTATTTAAAAATTGAGATATAGTTCCCATTATTAGTTCTAAATTAATAGTTCTCATTTGTTAAGGTCTTCATTTTTTAGTTCAATGTCATTTTTTGCAATTTCCAGTGATCTCTCCAGGTCATATTTTTCTATTAATGAATTTTTCCTGGTATGCAAATCGTATATTTTATCAAATCGTTTGCTTAATCCTTCCCTGATCTGAAAATATGCAGCTCTGATATTAAAATTATATTCCTGGACAAACCACGCAGCAAGATCAATTGCATGATCATAACTTTTCACTTTAAAAACAAACAGCTTGTTTTTTTGTCCGGAAGGAGTATCAGCATAAAATTTCAGCTTGAGGTCTGTTTGTTTAAACATAATATGAACTATTAATACGAACTATTTTATTTTTTTATGTGTATATATCTAAAAATATTTACACTATTTACACTGAAAGATATATAAGTTTGTAAATTAGTTAATTATATAATGTAATTTTGGTGTAATTTTAGTGTAAATAGTGTAATATTAAATATTACTATATTTTTGATTTTACACTAATCACACCTAATTACACTACTTTTACATCATATAAATAATTGACATAAAGCTGTTTATAGTG
>Ga0265596_1000936_pt1 | contig 14883 bp, 9 predicted proteins | sample saktaG_FD_190143 | JGI IMG/M metagenome (GOLD analysis project Ga0265596, IMG submission 190143) | Saline water microbial communities from Sakinaw Lake, British Columbia, Canada - sak_2013_06_06_60m | ecosystem: Environmental > Aquatic > Non-marine Saline and Alkaline > Saline ...
TGACTTACTCGGGTGATGTCCGAATCATCCGGATTCCCAGTGCCGGCAGGATCAGTCCTAAACTAATCGTTTTTGCATTCGAAAAAGGTGCGGATGGAATATTGATTGGTGATTGCCCGGAAAAGAATTCCCGTTATCCTTGGAGTAAACAAAAAATAGAAGAAACGATTCAGTCTGTCGGAATTCAGCTTCGGGGAATGGGAATTGAAGAGAACAGGGTTGTTTTTTCGGAATTTGCGTCGGGAATGTTGACCACATTTGTTGAAAAAGTAAATCAATTGGCTGAAATACTGGCAAAATATAAACCCGTTGAAATAAATCAGACGAAGCACCAGGAGAATTGACGAATGTCTGTAAAAATTAAGATAGATGAATCCAGTGTCGCATTTTTTGAATTGATATCAGAGATTAGCGGAGAAACCATTACACTCTGTGATCAGTGTGGAACCTGTTCCGGAGGTTGTCCGTTCGTCAATGACATGGATCTGATGCCGTCCCAACTGATGCGGATGGCATTACTTGGGCAGGAAGACGTTCTGGAATCAAAAACCATGTGGTTATGTGCCACCTGTAATACCTGTACGGTCCGTTGTCCAAGAGGGCTGGACGTATCAAAGGTCGCGGAAGCCCTGCGTCTTGTAAAGTTGAGACATTCCGTTGATAAAATTGATTTAAATAAAATTTCAAAGGATGAATTAAAGGAATTACCACCGATCGTAATAATTGCAGCAAACCGTAAACTGGTATCCTGAACAGGAGTGTACACCTCATGATGAAAATACCCTATTTCCCTGGATGTACTCTGAAATCCAACGCCAAACACTTTGAAGATTCCGCAATTGCAGCCGCCAGAGAGCTAGGTATAGAGTTAGTGGAAATTCCCCGCTGGAACTGCTGTGGGGTGGTTTCGTCACTGGCAACCGACGACATTATACATCATATTGCGCCAATTCGGAATTTTGTCCGTGTTATAGAGATGAATGAAGAAGGAATTGTTAATGATGAAAAACGGTTACTGACCTTATGTTCCATGTGCTTTAATACGTTGCAACGATCCAATTACCGCATGCAAAACAATGCCGAAGATCTGGCAGTTGTGAACGAATTTATGACAGACGAAATTGATTACGATGGATCGGTGGATGTCATTCATTATTTAACATTAATGGCGGTAATCGGATTTGAAAAAATTCGTGCCAAGGTTGTCAATCCATTGAAAAATCTCAAAGTTGCCGGTTATTATGGCTGTATGCTGCTGCGTCCGACGGAGATTGGCATTGATCACCATGAAATTCCAACGATATTGGAAGATTTTATTGGTTCCCTGGGGGCAACCGCTATTGACTGGCGCTCAAAAAGTAAATGTTGCGGGAGTTATCTGACATTAAACAACAAAGACACGGTCGTCAATCTCAGTCATGATATTCTTACCGATGCACAGAGGAATGGCGCAAATGTTGTGATAACTTCCTGCCCTCTGTGTGCATTTAACCTCGATAACCGACAAAAAGACATTAAACTAAAATATCCTGATTTTAAAAATATTCCGGTACTCTACTTTACCCAACTCATGACAGTTGCTTTTGGATTAGAAAATCAATCATGGAAATAAATTCTCATTAATAGATTGGTGGAATTACTAAGAATTATAATACAATCTGCCATTTTTAATCACTATCCTGATGGGATATCAGGGTAAAGTATTGCAGGGAGGCTTTTTCAATGAATGAAGAACAGAAAATGGTCAAAGTGCTGATTATGGGGGAAGCCTACGACGTACCGGAGGGCTCGACCATTATAATGGCAATGGAATATGCTGGGTTTCAGATGAAGCGGGGCGTCGGCTGCCGTGAAGGATTTTGCGGAGCATGTGCGACGGTTTACCGTGAAAAGGGCGATTACAAATTGAAGGGCGGCCTGGCGTGTCAAACAGTGGTCACAGACGGAATGACACTGGCTCAGATACCCTTTGTTCCGGCGGAAAAACCGATTTATAATATCAAGGAACTGACACCTGATATTGACACGATTAAGGCCCTGTTTCCGACGGTTTTTCGTTGCGTGGCCTGTAACACCTGTACAAAAGCCTGTCCCCAGGAAATCAAAGTAATGGACTATGTGCAGGCGCTCAAACGGGGCGATATTGCCAAGGCGGCGGACTTGTCATTTGATTGTATCCGTTGTGGCTTGTGTGCCCTGCGGTGCCCGGCAGAAATTGTCCAGTACAATGCTGCAACTCTTGCCCAGCGGCTATATGGTCGTTATCTGAATAAAAAAAGCCCTGAGCTGGAAGAGCGTATTGTGGAGATTGAGAACGGCAATTATGAAAAAGAGCTGGATGAATTGGGTGAGATGCTTCGGACTGATCTTTCCAAACGTTATTATGAAAGAGAAATAAAACTGAAGTAGATATGGGTATTCTCAATACTCCCATTCCATTACTCACTACTTAAAAAGGAGCCCCTATGTATCCTGATTATATGATGAAATCAATTAAGATGGTCGAGAAAACCCGGCCGAAACGTCTTGAGTTGGCCAAGAAACTGGGCAAGCAGGTTTTTCCGGCCATGAGTGAAAGTGAGCGTCAGACTGTACTGGATAATTTTCACCCCGATTTTAAAAAAGATGCACGCCGTGAGGTTCGCGTGGGCGTTAATAAAGGTGAATCGCTGACGACGGAAGTCGCCGATCTGCTGGAGTCGTATTCCCGTGTTGATCCGGCGATTTTTGATCTGAATAATCCGGATCATGAGACCGAGGTGCTGGTCATTGGTGCCGGTTCGGCCGGAATGGCGGCGGCGATTACCGCCGGAATCAACGGCAGCAATGTTCTGCTGGCGACAAAATTACGTCTGGGGGATTCCAACTCTATGATGGCCCAGGGTGGTATTCAGGCTGCCGATCAGAAAGATGATTCGCCGGTATTGCACTACCTTGATGTCATGGGCGGTGGGCACTTTGACAATAAACCTGATCTGGTAAAAGCCCTTGTAAATGACGGTCCTATAGCGATTAAGTGGCTTGAAGAGCTGGGTGTAATGTTCGATAAAAACGAAGATGGATCAATGATGGTGAAACCGGGAGGTGGTACCTGCCGGAGCCGTATGCATTCAGCCCGTGATTACACCGGCGCTGGTATCTGTCGTGTATTACGGGATGAAGTGTATAATATGCCCGATAAAATCAAATACCTGGAATTTACGTCCATTATAGAATTAATTCTCGATGAAAAAGGTCAGGCTGTCGGGGCGATTGGGTATCATCTTGAAACCAAACAGTATATGGTTATCAAAGCCAGTTCGATTATAATTGCGACAGGTGGATTTGGGCGACTGCATGTGCGGGGATTTGAAACGACTAATCATTACGGAGCAACTGCTGACGGTTTGGTTATTGCCTATCGGGCAGGTGCCAATCTGATGTTCATGGACTCGGTCCAATATCATCCTACGGGGGCGGTATTTCCGGAACAGATTTTAGGATTTTTATGTACGGAAAAAATCCGGTCCATGGGCGCTCAACCGGTTAATCACGATGGTGATCTGTTTGTATATCCCCTTGAACCACGGGATATCGAAGCAGCGGCGTTCATTCGTGAGTGTACCGAGCACAACAAAGGAGTGAAAACACCAACCGGAAAGGTTGGAATATGGCTGGATTCACCTTTGATTGATTTGATAAATGGCGAGGGCGCTATTCAGAAATATCTGCCGGCAATGCTTAGACAGTATAAACGTTTTGACATTGATGTTGTCAAATATCCCATGCTGGTGTATCCGACATTACATTATCAGAATGGCGGTGTTGAAGTCGATGACAAAGGCGAAACCAAAATTCCCGGCCTATATGTGGCCGGAGAGGCAATTGGCGGAATACATGGGCGCAATCGGCTGATGGGGAATTCTCAGCTGGATCTGATTGTATTTGGCCGTCGTAGTGGTTACTGGGCCTCGGAACGGGCAAAGAAGGGTGTACAGTTTGGAAAATTAACCATGCAGCATGTGTATGATTTTGAAAAAGAGGTGGAAAAACTGGGAATGCCGCGAACGAAAATTGCACCAATTGTGCTTCCCGATTATATTCCCGACCATGTAAAATACAAACAGAAAACTACGGAATATTTTGGAACATTATTTTGACGTATTTTCGTAATTATACTAAAATTAAAAACAAATAAACCACCTATTGGAGGACAGATTTATGAAACAAATTAATTTGGATTTAAGGAATCTGAATGATGTGTTTCCGGATGATTTTTCACCGGAACAGATTGCCAAAGGAAAAACCCTGTTTCTGAAAAAACTAGCTGAGGATGCACATCGGTTCTATGGTGGAAAAATCCAAACTGCACCCAAAGCCGGTGTGTTCGGTTTCAACTGGTTTAATGTCTGGTACACTCCCGGTGTATCAAAAGTCTCAACTTCCATTCGGGATAACAACGATGCATCCTTTGAATTATCCAATAGGGGAAACCTGGTGGGTGTTGTGAGTGACTCAACCCGAGTTCTTGGTGATGGCGATGTCACACCGCCCGGTGGTCTCGGCGTGATGGAGGGGAAAGCATTTTTAATGAAATATCTCGGTGGTATCGATGCGGTTGCCCTATGTGTAGACAGCAAGGATAAAAATGGTAAAAACGATCCTCAAAAAATAATTGATTTTGTCAAAATGTGTCAGCACAGTTTTGGAGCGATTAATCTGGAAGATATATCACAACCCAATTGTTTTAAAGTACTCGATACGTTACGGGAAGAATGTGATATCCCTGTCTGGCATGATGATGCCCAGGGCACTGCCTGCGTGACATTGGCCGGACTGATTAATGCATTAAAATTGGTAAACAAAAAAATTGAAAATGTGCGAATCGTGATGCTTGGAGCCGGAGCAGCCAATACGTCCGTAGCCCGGATCAGCATAGCCGCCGGCGCCGATCCGGCCAATATAATCATGTTTGATGTAAATGGTGCACTGGATAGAGATCGTAGGGATTTTCAACAGGATCCAATGTATCATGGAACCTGGAAATTATGTGAAACGACCAACCCGAAAAAGATTCAGGATTTTGATACTGCAATGAAAGGAGCCGATGTCCTGATTGCTTTATCGAAACCCGGACCGGATACTGTCAAACCGGCATCCATTAAACTGATGGGTACAAAACCAATAGTATTTACGTGTGCCAATCCCGTACCTGAAATTTATCCCTATGCCGCCAAAGAAGCCGGTGCATATATCGCGGCAACAGGCCGTGGGGATTTTCCGAACCAGGTCAATAACTCATTGGGATTTCCGGGTATATTAAAGGGAGCCCTGATGGCACGAGCAAAAAAAATTACCGATGAGATGGCCATTGCGGCAGCTAATTCACTAGCTGACTATGCCGAAGCCCGGGGTATCGACCCGGAAAATATTGTGCCTACAATGGATGAAGCCACAGTATTCCCAACGGAATCAGCCGCTGTCGCCATGCAGGCTATCAAAGACGGAGTTGCCCGGAATATAATCACCCGCGATGAAGCTTTTGAATGGGCGAAGAAGGACATTGAATATTCAAGATCAATGACAAAAACACTTATTGACGAAGGCTATATAAATGAACCACCTGGTGCTATCCTCCAGGATGCACTGAAATGGGCGATTGAGCAAGTCAGTTAATTTAAAATTTGATATCAATTCCAAAATAGCCTCGTATTTATTGCGGGGCTATTTTAACTTTCCGTTCGTGTTAGATGAAATTTTGTTAATTTGAAAGGGTATCGATGAAGTCACTGACAAAATATATGATGCTGAATGTTCCCCGGCGAAGAATGTTTATCAACATTACGCCGGATGTTGATAATATCGTCAAAGAAAGCGGTATTCAGGAAGGACTTTGCCTGGTTAATGCGATGCATATTACGGCGAGCGTTTTTATCAATGATGATGAATCCGGGTTACACCAGGATTACGAAACTTGGCTGGAAAAACTGGCCCCGGAAAAACCGCACTCACAGTACCATCACAACGGTTTTGAAGACAATGCCGATGCACACCTGAAACGACAGATCATGGGACGTGAAGTTGTGGTTGCTATTACTAACGGTCGTTTGGATTTCGGGCCCTGGGAACAGATATTTTATGGTGAATTTGATGGCAAACGCCCCAAACGATACCTGATAAAAGTAATCGGTGAATAATTGATCGGATTGAAAATGGCACTTGAATTTGACGAAAATTATGCGCATATTATGCCCGCTATTTACAAATGACTATTTTATAAATTGATCGCGGGGTGGAGCAGTTGGTAGCTCGCTGGGCTCATAACCCAGAGGTCGTTGGTTCGAATCCAGCCCCCGCTACTAACGAAAAAACAAGGACTTAGGAAAATATCTTAAGTCCTTTTTATTTTTATAAAATCCTTATCCCCCACGCTATTCCCCACATAAATAGAACAAATTAGTAGCCCAAATTGATATAGTTCAAAGAAAATTGAAAAGAACTCGACTTTGTTAAAACTGGCGTGAGATTGTTGATTAATTAAATATATTTCTTCATGTGTAAACTTTTTGTGGTTGTATTTTCTTTTCTATGTTCTTATGCCAGAGTTGTTTCAAAAACGGTCGTTTTTGGGAATTTCTAAAAGACACTTTATAAAAATCAATCTTATGAAATCTTATATATTCAAAACAGTGTATATTTGTCATTATTAGTCTTTTATTGACATTCATATGGTTCTTTCTTAATATGGCAATGATAGTTATTTTATATTATAAGCAAGAATCAATTTTCATGGTTAATAACATGAAGCATAATAGGATTTATTTATGAAAGCACTCCATAATTCTTGTTTATTTGCCATTTTAATTCTCTTTTGTGCCGTCTCTGCACAAGAATCTGACTTCGATGAATGGCTGGAATTAGACCTCAGCGAGTTGATGAATGTAAAAGTCACGACAGCAACAAAAAATGACCAGTTGATCAAAAAAGTACCGGCAACTGTCCGGATTATCACTGCTAAACAGATAAAAGAACGGGCATATAACAGCCTGGAAGATGTTTTACAGGATTTACCCGGTTTCCAATTTCGCAATATTCTGGGATTCAATAACTATTCGTTTCAACGTGGTGCACCAAGTCAGAATAATCTGATCTTAGTACTCATCGACGGGATCCAGATCAATGAATTGAATTCCGGTGGTTTCTATGGTGGCTACCAGTATAATCTGCAAAACGTGAAGCAAATCGAGGTGGTTTATGGACCATCATCAGCCCTGTACGGTACAAACGCAATATCCGGAATTATTAATATCATCACCAAGGAAGCGGGTGATCAACCCAAAGCAGCTACCAGTATAACCGGTGGTTCATTCGGTACACTCTTCACCGATTGTTCCTTTGCTCTCACTCCCGAAAATTCAGATGTCAGCGCCACAGTGGCTATTCATTATAAACAAACTGAAAAAGCAGACCTCGGTGGGGAAAAAGGCGATTTTAACTGGTCCGAAGATATGGAAAATTTCGAAAAGGATTTGGGACTCGATTCAAAAATAATTCATAAAAACACAAAAATCGGGTTTACCCTGCAGGATAAACAGTCCTCCCGTACAACGAACTATAAATCTACCGGTACTGATTATCTTGGTTCCGGGACGAATTTTCACATTCGCTTTATCAACGCTTATTTAAGTAATCTTTATAAGCAAAATACTAACTGGTCGTTAAAATCACAGGTGTATTACCGGAACGCAACAGTGATGGATAATACGATTGCGTACATTCGAGCGGACTCAGCCCAGGCAATCGGACAGGTGGGATATTATCGTCCCAATTCACTGATCGGTCTTGAGGAACAGTTCGATTATAAATTCAACGATAAAGCGAATCTGATTGCCGGAATCGTTATGGAGGGTGAAAAACTATCTGAAAATTTCTCAGTGACCTACAGTGGAGATCCTGAAATTGTACCACCGAAACCGGATGAACCAGATTTTGAGAAAAATACACTACTCAGCTTCTATATTCAGTCGCAGTATCAAGTTATCCAAACCACAGAATTTACTGCTGGATTTCGTTTGGATAACAGTTCCTATTACGGAACCGTTTTTACGCCCCGATTCGGAATCGTTTTTAATCAGGGTGATTATACAGCAAAACTGCTCTATACAAAAGCCTTCCGGGCACCGAAACCGTGGGACTACAATTGGGGTACCGGTAATCCGAATCTGGATCCTGAACGCATGAAATCAGTAGAGCTAGCGAACATTTATATGCCAACGAAGTATCTCAGCATTGATATATCTTTTTATTCAAACAGGATTTTCGATAAACTGACCCAAACAGATACAACATGGACTAATGCCAACCAGATGACTACGAACGGAATGGAGGCAAATCTTGAGTACAGTCGGAATAAAATGCAATTGTACCTGAATTATACCTTGACAGATTCTAAATATTCCAATGGAGACATTGTGCCCGAAATAGCTCACCATGGTTTGAACTTGGGTGTCACTTATTCAATATTGTATAATTTAAAGTTCAATTTGAGGGGCAATTATCTCGGTCGTCGTAAAAATCCGGTCTATATTACCACGACAGACAGCAATTATATCGATGCCTATTTCGTACTGAATAGCGTAATCAGTTATTCACCGGTTGCGAAAATTGAACTACAACTTGCTGCTAACAATCTTTTGGATGCCCGTTACTATCATACCTCAAACCGCCTACCGGAACGCTACCGTCAGGCCCAGCGAACCTTTTTAATAAAACTCAGTTACCAAATCTAAGTTTATGGTACTTAACTTAATAACGAGATGAAATCCGATTAGCCAGATGCAACCATATTATAAAATCATCTTAAGCGTAATCATTGTTGTTGCCATGACTATACTCTCTGCAAGTGCCGGTTTACCGGAAAACTCGGATTCTGATATCGACAACATGAAAGCGGCTTTCATATACAACTTTACGAAGTATATTAAATGGCCGAATTTGGATAATAACCATGTTTTTAAAATTGGAGTTCTCGGTAATAGCGAAATAACTATTTCTTTACAAGAGTTGGCTGCTAAAAAGCTGATCGAAAGAAAGTCGATTGAGGTATTTCATTTTAAAGCTGTCCAAGATTTAAAATTTTGTCACATTTTGTTTATCTCTGAATCAGAAAATCAAAATGTCCTGGAAATTTTATCTACACAAGGAAATAGGGCGACATTGACAATTGGCGAATCAGAAGGATTTTGTGAACGAGGGGTTATGATCAATTTTTTCTTACAAGACGGAATGGTGAAATTTGAAATGAATTCCATGAGTTTGGAAGATGCCGGATTAAAGGTAAGCTCCCAACTTCAGAAGTTAGCCCGGATTGTCCAGTGATGAAGATTAGACTTAAACTAAAACAACTATTTCAGAATCTTTCTCTAAAGAGAAAACTCGTCTTTATTCAATTGATTATCGCCAGTGTAATTATCGGAATGTTTATTGCTTTTCAGGTAATCACAGATCAGATTGAATTTCGTAACGAAATCAGCCAAAAACTTGAATTAACTGCAAAAATCGTCGGGACGAATTCCATTCCAACCCTTAATTTTCTGGATTCTGAGGCAGCCAATGAAATTTTATCGTCACTGCACTCGGAGTCGGACATTGTCAATGCATGGATATTCAACGATCAAGAGACCTTGTTTGCTTCCTTTGCACAGCCGGAATTTAATGATTATAATTATCCGTTCCTTCAGCCAGGCATTTATAAAACCGGCAACCGTTTTTTGATCCTTTCGGAATCGTTGATTCAGGACGGTGGGAGTATCGGCTATATTTTTATCCGATATAAAATGCCCAGCCTGTACTTGACAATATTTAAGAGCTTAGGAGTGGGAGCGATTGTATTAGTGCTAGGAATTGCATTGGCGCTCTTTTTATCTGTTAAAATACAAAAAATGGTTTCCCAACCAATCCTTGATCTTGTCGAAACAACTAATCAAATCTCCGTTGAACATGATTATTCCATCCATTTATCCAAACCTTCCAACGATGAAATTGGCTCACTTTATGACGGTTTCAATGCGATGCTTGAGCAAATCCAAAAGCGTCAATTAGAAAGAGATAAAGCCGAAGAAAAACTCGGTGAAGCCAATACAATAATCAGCCGCAGTCCGGTTGTTGCATTTAAATGGCGAAATGAACACGGTTGGCCGGTTGATTATGTTTCGAATAGTGTTAAAAATCTCTTTGGATATACAAGCAAAGAATTTCTGGATGGTAACGTCTCCTACATGCAATGTATCCATCCTGAAGATTTAATCAGAGTGAATTACGAAGTCTCGAAAAACAGCCGGCAATCCGATGACCAGGAGTTTAAACATGAGCCTTATCGGATTATTAGTAAATCCGGCGAAGTTAAGTGGGTTAGCGATTGGACGTTTATTGTCAGAAATGAAGATGGGAAAATAACTCATTATCAAGGAATTCTTTCAGACATCACCGGACAAATACGGTTTGAGAAATTACTCCAGGATAGTGAATCCCGCTATCGCCAGATATCATCGGTTGTTTCGGATTATATCTTTTCTATTCAAGTAGGTGAAGATAATGAGTTGACGATGGATTGGGTTGGTGGTGCTTTTGAAGCTATGACGGGATATACTTTTCAGGAGTTCCTTGATGTCGGTGGTTGGAGGTCAAGGATATATCCGGACGATTTGGTAATCGACGATCGTGATTTTGAGAAACTGCAAACTAATAAGCCAATTCAATCCGAGTTACGATTTATCAGAAAAAGCGAGGAAATTATCTGGGTGCGGGTTTACGCCCATCCGGTTTGGGATGACAAACAGAATAAGCTGGTCGGCATTCATGGTGCTGTCCAGAATATTTCAGAACAGAAAAACGCGGAAAATGCCCTGCTTGAAAGTGAGTCCCGTTACCGTCTGCTATTCGAATCAAATCCGGCGCCAATCTTGATTTATGAACGCAGCACCTTTAAAATCCTGGCAGTGAATGAGGCATTTACTCATCATTATGGCTATAAATCCGATGAAATTATTTCAATGCTTTTGCCTGATTTGTACCTTAAAGAGGAAAAAGAACAGATCTGCAAACTCTCAACTGATTTACACGGTTATAAAAATGTTGGTGAATGGCATCATCAGAAAAAGAATGGTGAGATCATTTCAATCATAGCATGCTCGAATGATTTAACCTATAAAGGTCATGATGCCCGTGTCGCGGTTATTACCGATGTTACCGAACAGAAAAAGGTCGAAGAAAGGATAAAGAACCTTAATGTTGAGTTGGAAAAGCGTGTCAGCGAGCGTACAGCAGACCTGGTTAGTGAAATTGAAGAGCGGAAAAAAATTGCCAATTCATTGGAACAATCCCGCGAATCTTTGAGAATTATCATCGAATCGATGCCCTTTCCCGTCATTCTTGTCAATCGGGACCGGGTCGTCCGGGACGTGAACAAGGCTGCTTTGGAATTACTTGGGTATGATTCTGAAACGGAAATAGTTGGAAAACTCTGCACGGAAACCTATTATTCCGATGATAATATTTCCAATCTGGTTTTTGATCAAAATCAGAGCATTAATAAACAGGATATCATTCATCAGAATAAAAACAAAGAGAAGATTCCGGTTTTAAAAAGTACCGTTCCGATTGTCATCGAAGGTGATGAAATCTTGTTGGAAGCGTTTGTAGACATTACAAAAATCAAGGAGATGGAAAAGGAATTGGTTCTAGCAAAGGAACAGGCGCTGGAAGCTGCCCAGGCTAAAAGCGATTTTCTAGCAAACATGAGCCATGAAATTCGAACACCTATGAATGCCATTATCGGCCTGAGTCATCTGGTACTTCAGACAGAAATGGATGCCAAGCAATTCGATTATATTACTAAAATTAAATATTCCGCCCAAAACCTGCTGGAAATTATCAATGATATCCTGGATTTCTCCAAAATTGAAGCCCGAAAATTGCAGTTGGAGAAGATCGAATTTAATCTCGAAAAAGTATTTCAGGATACTGCCAATATCGTGACTCTGAAAGCCCATGAGAAGAATCTGGAAATCATTTTTGCGATCGAAAAAAATGTTCCTAAGTATCTGACTGGCGATCCATTACGTTTACACCAGATACTAGCTAATTTGACAAATAACGCTATTAAATTTACCGAAACCGGAGAAATTAATATCCAGGCCGAATTGTTAGAAGAACATAACAGATCAGCGACAATCAAGTTTTCAGTACGGGATACCGGAATTGGTTTATTACCGGATCAACAGCAGAAGCTGTTTAAATCTTTCAGCCAGGCGGATACATCTACGACACGACGTTACGGCGGTACCGGTTTGGGATTAGCTATTTGTAAGCAGCTAACAGAATTGATGGGTGGAGAAATATGGGTGGAAAGCATCTATAAAAAAGGTAGCACATTCAACTTTACAGCCGTATTTGAAAAACAAAAGGAACAAAAAATCGAGGAATATATTCCATCACCCGATTTGCGGGGATTGAAGGTGCTTGTATGTGATGACAATAAAACCTCTCTCAGCTTGTTAAAAGATTCCTTGGAGACATTTGGTTTTTCCGTAGAAATTGCTTCATCCGGAGCGGAAGCTATCAATATATTAAAACAGAATGACAAAAAACCATTTCAGATGTTATTAATCGATTGGAAGATGCCAGAAATGGATGGTTTGAAAACGATCAGCAAAATACAGGAAGATCGTGATATTCCCGATATACCGGCAATAATCATGGTCAGTGCTTACAGTCAGGATGAGGTCATTGATCATGCCGGTAAAATCGGAATAGATGCCTATTTATTAAAACCGGTCTCTCATTCCACTCTGTTTGATACCATTATGCAAGTATTTGGGAAAGTAACACCAAAACGAAAACGTGAATCTGCAAGGGGTTCTCAATTAAACATAGAAATGACCCACATTGCTGGCGCTAATATTCTGTTGGTCGAGGATAATGAAATTAATCAACAAGTTGCCGCAGAATTACTCATCGCTAGCGGAATGAATGTCACGATTGCTGAAAATGGTATGGTCGCTGTCCAAAAGTGTATTGACAATAACTATACTCCATATGATCTGATTTTTATGGATCTCGAGATGCCGGTTATGGATGGTTATTTAGCAACTAAAAAAATCCGTCAAATACCTGGAAAAGCAGCGAAAGTTCCTATTATCGCCTTAACAGCCGATGCGATGAGTGGCATTAAAAATATTGCTCTGGAAGCCGGGATGAACGGATACATTACCAAACCCATTGATCCGAATGAAGTATTTAAAATACTGATTGAGTGGATACCAGTAAAACAGATGCCATCTGTCGATGCTGATTATCTCGAAAATAAAATTATTGCCGATGATGATTTTCCAAATTTGGCAAACATTGATACTCGCACCGGTATTAAACGGGTTGCAGGAAATAAGAATTTATATAGCCGGATATTGCGAAGGTTCCGTGATGAGAATAAAAACCTGGTAGATCAGATAGAAGACGCTCTTTTAAAAAAGAATTTGGATGAAGTTGTTCATTTGGTTCATGCGCTGAAAGGAAGTGCCGGAAATATCGGTGCACAGAAATTGTATAAGGTTACAACATCTCTCAGTGCTGAATTGAAATCTCAGGATTACAATTCCGATAAAATACGTAAATTGATCATACTGCTTGCATCCGAACTTAAACAAGTCCTGGATGTAATTACAAACGCGGATTTACATGTCGAAGAAGTCAAATCCTTTCAACCTGAAGAAGGTACAATCGATTCGGATACTTTTAATCGATCCATTCAGGATTTGTATACATATCTTTCTGAAAACGATGCCCAGGCCAGCGAAATGTTTACTACCCTAAAAGGCACGCTGGTTCACAAAATTTCGATTCCGGATTTGGAAATCATTGAAAAAGCCATAACACTTTACGACTATGATCAGGCGCTTGAGCAATTAGAAAAATGGCTTCAACTGGACCGCAAAAAAGCATAGACCGAGGTTTAAATGAATGCAAAAATGAACACGATATTAATTGTTGATGATATTGCAACGAATCTGGATCTGTTGAGGTCATTATTGATTGATAAATACAATGTCAAAGTGGCTAAAAATGGCCCAACGGCAATCACGATAGCGCAAAAAGACGATACTCTGGATTTGATCCTGCTCGATGTGATGATGCCCGGTATGGACGGTTTTCAGGTATGTGAACAACTTAAAAATGATCCACACACGAAGGACATTCCTATTATTTTTCTGACCGCAAAAACCGAAACCGAAGATATTATCGCCGGATTTGAAGCCGGCGGGATCGATTATCTGACCAAACCTTTCAATCCATATGAACTTCTGGCCCGGGTCAATACTCAAATTCTGGTCAAGCAACAAAAAGATTTGATAGTTAAACAGAATCGCGAACAGAAGGAAATGCTGCATATTCTATGTCACGACTTGGGAAATCATTTTGGTATAATCGTATTTGCCCTTGAATTGCTGAAAATCAATTCTGAAAAATCAGAGAATTATATCAGTAAAATCAAAAATGCAACTTCTCATGGAATCGATATCATAGATCTGGTCAGGGAAATGCGGATGGCTGAAGAAAAACATATCCAACTGTCTTCGGTTAATTTGCGCACGATGGTGTCTGAATCGGTAACGTTGCTGATTGACCGGTTCGAGCGGAAAAAGGTGCATATCAATGTGGATATCGACGATTCTATCTACATTATTGCCGAAAAGCGCTCTCTGGTTAATTCAGTCATAAATAATATATTGACAAATGCCCATAAATTCTCATTTGAAGACAGTTCGATTGATATTTCAGCAACCAGAGTTGGCGACCAGGTTGTAATGAAGATTGAAGACCATGGAGTTGGCATTCCAGAGAAGATCA
>Ga0265596_1000938_pt1 | contig 14855 bp, 9 predicted proteins | sample saktaG_FD_190143 | JGI IMG/M metagenome (GOLD analysis project Ga0265596, IMG submission 190143) | Saline water microbial communities from Sakinaw Lake, British Columbia, Canada - sak_2013_06_06_60m | ecosystem: Environmental > Aquatic > Non-marine Saline and Alkaline > Saline ...
CGCAGATCGGTTTTTTTCGTGTCCGAATACTATCAAGCCAGTTGCTCTCATGGTTTCTCGATTCATAAAGATGTATCTCGCTCGGGAGTAACGGCGCCGTCGCCAATTCCACAGGATCCGTATCGAATCGGCCCCGGCTGACCATCACATCACCTTCGGTGCCGATGAACTGTATCATGTGGCCGCCCCGTGTGCTGTGGTCTCGCAGGACAGGGATGCCGTTGGCGTAGTAGTGCGTTTGATACTGGTTACCCTTGTAGCCTTTCGGAACAAACTTCACCGGTCCGGAATCGTCCATCCCAAGCGCCCATTGAATTATGTCGAAATGATGGGCACCCCAGTCGCCGTTCTTGCGTGAGCCGTACTCCCAGAACCGCCGCCAGCCGCCGCCGTAGTCACCTTTGACGCGTTCGGAGTTATACGGATACCAGGGCGTAGAACCGAGCCAGCGGTCATAGTCGAATCCTTCGGGAATCGGCTGGGCAGGCAGGGTCGCCGGCGGTGCAAACCGCCCCAGTTGCGTGTAGATTGTGTGGACCTTGCCGATCCACCCGTTGCGAACGATCTCACAGGCCTTTCGGAACATCCAGTCCGAACGCTGCTGGGAGCCAACCTGGAAAATCGTGCCGTACTGCTTGCAGGCGTCGCTCATCAACCGCCCTTCGCGAATAGTCAACGTCATTGGCTTCTGGCAATAGACATCTTTGCCGGCCTTGATAGCAGCCAAAGAGCACATCGCGTGCCAGTGGTCCGGGGTTACTACAAAGACGGCGTCAATATCGGGCCGTGCGCATAGTTTTTCATACTCCAGATAGGCATCGCATCCCTTGTATGTTCCGCTCTCGGTCTTGTCCGCGTAGGCTTTTTCGGCTGTTGCCCTGGCGTTTTCGCGTTTACGTTTGTCCACATCGCATACGGCCAGTACCTGCACATCGCTGCGATTGAGCATGCTCCTGAAGTGTCCGCCCATCATCATACCCATGCCGATCATGCCGAGCGTAATGCGATTGCTTGGCGCAGAGGCCCCAAAGACCGTCGAGGGCACAATAGTCGGACAGACCGCGGCAGCGCCGAGAACGGCCGCCCCTCTGGCCAGAAAATCCCGGCGGCTCAAAAAGCGTCTTTTCTTCATTGATCAATTCTCCTGATTAGTGATTTTTTTTATCTGTGTCAGTTTAATTCATGCATCACTGTCATAACAAACGAGCAACATGCTGCCTTTTAGTTTGGTATCAGGGACAGGAACTCCCGGGACTGAGCCTGAGCTTGAATTAACCCTTGCCCCATCAAAAACGCATTATATCCTCAGGATTCTCTAAACTCAAGGCTCGTACAGGGAATTTTTCGTATATTTTCGTTGTCGCCCCCGGCGGAGAATTAGGCATGATTATGCGGGTGGTTTTGCAACGATCGTATGAGCGGCATTGAACATTCTTACCCCACCGGTGTCTAATTGGATGATAAGTCCTTCTTCGGGATCGATCCCGATACAGTGGCCGGTGAAACTGGTGCCGTTGAAAAGAAGTGTTACCCTGTGAGACAACTGGATGCTCAGTTCACGCCATCGGTCGATTACTTTATCTCCGTTTTTTTCAGCCGTTTCGAGCCATTGGTCTATCGAAGTGAGCAATCTTTTCGCAAGCAGGATACGATCGGAAACTGAATTACTTTCCATATCGAGACTCGTTGCGGCCGGCTGTATCTGAACGCTGAAAGAATCTTTCTTTTGGTGGCAGTTGATTCCGATACCGATGATGCAGGCGTTGCAGCCTTTATCCACTTTGGATTCGAGCAGAATGCCGGCAACTTTTTTGCCGTTCAGCATGATGTCGTTAGGCCACTTGATTTTCGCCCGGCTCCCGCCCGTTCTGCCTATGGTTTCGGCAACCACTACGGCACAGGTTAGCGAAAGCAGCTCGGCATTAAGTTTATTTTCGATCAGGACAATTGAGCAAAGAATGCTGTCCCCCCTGCCACTGAGCCATTTGTTTCCTACCCGTCCCCTGCCTGCGATTTGCTCTTCGGCGAAGATGACCATGCCGTCGTTTTGCTTATTTTTTGCGTACTCGGCGGCAATGTCGTTGGTGCTCGACGTGCTGTCGTAGACGAGGATTTTCCCGCCGATGCGTTTGGTCTTCAGATTCGCCTTTATTTTGTCTGGATCCAGCAGGTCGGTTATCTGATTTTCGATTTGCGATTCGCGATTTTCGATTTTGAATTTGTTATTCGTCATTCGGCAATCGTCAATAACCTGATTTTCGATTTACTGATTTGGCTCACGATGTGGGAGGCCACAATCATAAATACAAAGTCATAAATCGTTTATCTGTCGAGTCCGATGTCAACGGCTTTTGCCGAATGAGTTATCGCACCGATGGCGATTCTGTCGATGCCGCACTGTGCAATCGCAGAGACGTTGCTTAACGTTATATTTCCCGATGCTTCGAGCAGCGGCTTTTTATGTTTGCCGCACATTTTGTCTCGCATCTCGACGGCGTGTTTTAGCTGCCATTGGCCCATATTGTCGAGCAGGACAATGTCGATGCCGGGAATATCCAATACATAGTTGAGCTGGTCATCGACGTGGTCAACCTCAACAGCGACGAATTTGACGCCTTTGACCTCTTTTGCCTCAGCAACAATTCCCCGCAATTTGCGATGGAAGTCCCTGCCTAATTGCGCCAGATGGTTGTCTTTAATCAGAATACCGTCATACAGTCCAAGCCGGTGATTGTATCCGCCGCCGCAGCGGACCGCGTACTTTTCGAGCAGCCGCCAGCCGGGCATCGTTTTGCGCGTATCGTAAATTCGTGCTTTTGTGCCCTGAATCGCCCTGACATATTTCATCGTTGTCGTAGCAATTCCGCTAAGCCGCTGTAGAAAATTGAGCATAACCCGTTCGGCGCTGAGCATAGGACGTAAAGGCCCTTCGATTATGCCAAGTTTACTTCCGACGTGGGCCGACTCGCCGTCGCCGATGCGTACATCCAGAACGAGTCTTTCGTCATAGCTTTTGAGAATCTCCCCTGCAATAGCCATTCCGCACACAACAATTTCTTCACGTGAGATAATGGTTGCCTTGGCTGTGGTATCATCTTTGAACAGAAGCTCGCTTGTCTTATCACCCTGTCCAAGGTCTTCTTCAATTGCCATTTGGATAAGAGGCCGTACTTTTGCCAGATCAAGTTTTTTCATTGTTCTCTTTTCCTTTTACTTAGAATTTCCAGACGAAGTTGCTTTTTTATTGTATCTTTTCTGCCTTTTCGTGGCTAAGAAGTCACTTTTCTTTTTTCTTGAGTTGACTATAACCAGTTCGGGCAGCTCTTTCAATTCCCGCAACTGGTCCCTCAAAAAAGCGGCTCGTTCAAAATCCAGACTTTGTGCCGCTTCGAGCATTTCCTTTTCAATCTGAGAAGCCAATTCGACCTTCTCGTACTCCGAATCCCCGAAACGAACCGCCTGCCGGGCAGTCTGCCTTGCCTTAATCTGATCCGTTAGGCTCCTGCGGATTTCCTTCTTTATCGTTTCGGGCGTAATATTATGCTCTCTGTTATATTCCAACTGAATTGTACGGCGTCTTTCTGTTTCGTCAATAGCTTTCTGCATCGAGGGTGTAACCTTATCGGCGTACAGGAATACGCTCGCGTTGACATTTCGTGCGGTTCTGCCGATGGTTTGAATCAGCGAAGTCCGGCTTCTCAGGAATCCTTCCTTGTCCGCATCGAGAATAGCGACGGCGGAGACTTCCGGCAAATCCAGGCCCTCCCGAAGCAGATTCACGCCCACCAGCACGTCAAAATTGCCGCCACGCAGGTCCCGGAGTATCTCAATTCTTTCGAGCGTATCGATTTCGCTGTGCAGATAGCGGCATTTGAAACCTTTTTTCGTGATGTAGCTCGACAGGTCTTCGGCCATCCTTTTCGTCAAGGTCGTAACCAGGACGCGCTCTTTGACTGCAACTCGTTTCTCGATCTCGCCGAGCAGGTGTTCAATTTGATTGCTGGCCGGATATATGAATATCTCCGGGTCCAGAAGCCCCGTCGGCCTGATGACCTGCTCGACAACCTCATTATCGCACAGCTCCAGCTCAAACGGCGCCGGCGTGGCCGAGACGAAGATGACCCTGGCCCAGCTTTCCTGGAATTCCTCGAAGCGCATCGGCCTGTTATCCAGCGCGCTGGGCAATCTGAAGCCGTGCTCTATCAGGGTCTCTTTTCTGTGCCTGTCGCCGGCCCACATTGCCCGCACCTGCGGAATCGTAGCGTGAGATTCGTCGATGAACAAAAGGAAATCCTTTGGGAAATAGTCAATCAGCGTGTAAGGTCTCGATCCGGGCTGCAGACCGGCCAGGTGCCTGGCGTAATTCTCGATGCCGCTGCAATAGCCGATCTCCTGCATCATTTCGACGTCGTACATAGTCCGGGCCTGCAGCCGCTGGGCTTCCAGCAGCTTGCCTTCGCTTCGGAGTGTTGCCAGATGTTGTTTAAGCTCGGCTTGTATGCTTTCAATAGCGGCCTCGATTCTTTCGCCCGGCATAATATAGTGCTGAGCCGGATATATGAAAACCTGCTCTTCGACAGCGAGAACTTCCGCCGATATCGGGTTTATATAACTTATGTGCTCTATTTCATCGCCGAAGAACTCAATGCGAATCGCAAAGGATTCGTAAGCGGGATGCAACTCCACCACGTCGCCGCGGACCCTGAACGTCCCCCTCTGAAAATCGATATCGTTTCTGCTGTACTGGATATCCGCCAATCTACCGAGAAGGTCGTTTCTGTCGCAGCGGTCGCCCTTACGAATGGCTACGACGCTGGCCTTGTAATCCTCGGGCGAACCGAGTCCGAAGATACAGGAGACGGATGCAATGATAATACAATCATCCCTCGTTGAAAGACTGGTCGTGGTCGAAAGACGGAGCCGGTCGAGGTCGCTGTTCTTCGAAGCATCTTTTTCGATGTAGATATCCCGCTGGGGAATATACGCTTCCGGCTGGTAATAATCGTAATAGCTGACAAAATACTCGACGGCATTTTCAGGAAAAAGCTCTTTGAATTCTTCATAGAGCTGGGCGGCCAACGTCTTGTTATGGGAAACGACAAGGGCCGGCAGATTGTGCTGAGCTATGACATTCGCCATCGTGAACGTTTTGCCGCTGCCGGTCACGCCCATCAGAGTCTGGAATTTCCTGCCGGCGTGCAGTGCTTCCACAAGCCGCTCAATAGCCTGAGGCTGGTCACCCGCAGGTTTATACTCATTGTTCAATTTGAATATACCCATGTTAAATAGCTATTGTAACCTCAGGTTTTACAGTTTTCACTGGAAAACTGACATATAGCCGATATGAAATAACGAATAGAAGAAGATCAAACCAAATGTTGTTTTCTATTCGACCGGATTTGGATAAACGATAGCCGCGAGCAGTGCTCTTCCGTATTTCTGCCAGAGAGTTTCCGAATCGAGCTGCGAGTCGGCTTGCAGCATTTCGAATGTTATTATCGGAATGCCTAATGTGACCCCTGCGTATGAACCGAGCGAGCCCGGTCTTGCGCCCAGCTTCTTTACCGGAAGGGCGCAATATTGCCCCATGCGATCGGCTAACATTCGTCCCGGCCCGTCATAATCGATGCAGTTCAGCGGCTGATGGATACTGACGATTCGGTCCGGCGTGTACTGCATTATTACCTGCCGGATTGCGCGGGCCTCCGGCTCGGAAAGTGCGGTTAGTCCGGTCTGCTTACTGTTGACTCGGTTTGCCGCCTCGAAATTACGATTGAGATCCACGCCCTTAGCGTTATAACGGCGACTATTTGCCATGCCGTCAGGATTTGCCACAGCCATAAGCACGACCTTCCGCCCGGCCAGCATTTCCGAACGTTGCCGCAGATACCAGGCCAGACGACGAACGAGCGGCGTTCCTGCAGGTTCGTTGCCGTGGATTGTCGCCATTATTAAGGTTACATCCGATCCATCGCCGAGCACAAGGCACATTATAGGCCGTTGCTGAACCGATGTGCCGACAATACGATATTGTGCCGAAAACACAATCTTCGGCAATTCACCAACAATCTCCGGGTACCTTACAGGCTCGACGCAGCCGGCAAAAACCAGAACGCCAAACAAAACACAAACTGCCGAAATTTTGGCCCATTTCTTATTCATCTCAAACGCCTTTATGTATTCATCTCTTTGTTATAGAATAAGAACTCTGCCCCATTATAAAGACTTGCCGTTGAGAATAAAGACAAAAATCAATTCTCTGCTTTTTGCGGCTCTTCCGCTTGACTGCCAAAAAAGCTTGAGCAAAACCTCCCGCTCTGGTAGACTATCGCTTAAGCTTATGGAGTCCTGCTTATGCGGTAATAGCAGAAAATTGAATCTTAATTCGAGGTTAAAGATGAACGTACTTTTAATCGGTAGCGGCGGACGCGAGCATGCAATCGCCTGGAAGCTGGCTCAATCGAAAGACCTGGGCAAACTCTACATCGCGCCGGGCAACCCCGGTACAGCCCAGTGCGGCCAGAATATTCCAATTGACTCTGATGACAGCAGCAAACTTCTGGAGTTCGCACGGCAAAACAACGTGGGGCTCGTGGTGGTTGGCCCGGAAGACCCCCTTGCAGCGGGCGTGGTCGATAAGTTCGAGTCTGCCGGCATAAAGGCGTTCGGCCCGAGCGCCAAGGCCGCTCAACTCGAAGCGGATAAAGCATTCGCCAAGCAGCTCATGCGATCCAGCAGCGTCTCCACCGCTGAAGGCAGAACTTTCGATAGATTCGAAGATGCCAAAGCATATATAGCCAGCAGGGACGAACCGGTGGTAATCAAAGCCGCAGGCCTTGCCAAGGGTAAAGGTGTTTTTGTCTGCAACGACCCGTCTGATGGAATCCTGGCCGCGGAAAAAATCATGTGCGACAAAACTTTCGGCTCGGCGGGCGATAGAATTATCGTCGAAGATAAACTGCTCGGCGAAGAGGCCTCAATCCTGGCGTTTGTCGACGGGCGAAATATTTATATTATGGAATCAGCGCAGGACCACAAGCCCATCGGCGACGGTGACACCGGACCGAACACAGGGGGAATGGGCGCTTACAGCCCGGCTCCCGTGGTGACTGAAGATTTGACGAACCAGATCACGCGGGAAATTCTCGTGCCGGTGGTTGACGGCATGAATCGCAGCGGCGCGCCGTATAGGGGAGTGCTGTATGCCGGGCTGATGATTACCGCGGGCGGGCCCAGAGTGCTGGAATTTAACGTCCGTTTCGGAGACCCTGAGACCCAGCCTATCCTCATGCGGCTAAAAAGCGATCTGCTGGAAGTATTATTAGCCGTCTGTGACGGCACGCTGGATGAGGTTAAACTCGAATGGGATCCCCGGCCGGCGGTTTGTGTAGTTATGGCTTCGGGAGGTTACCCGGGCGATTATCAAAAGGGCAAAAAGATAACCGGCCTGGAAGAAGCCAGTAAGCTCGATGACGTGATAGTATTCCACGCGGGCACCAAAGACCAGGATGGAGATATTGTCACTAACGGCGGCAGAGTACTGGGTGTTACGGCACTGGGCCGGACAATCGCCGACGCAAAGGCAAGGGCATATCAAGCTGTAGATAAAATACAATTCGACGAGGCATATTGCAGACGGGATATTGCCGATAAGGCGATTAAACGAACTAATAGCTGATAAATGATAATTAATTATGGCCCGGCACAAATCTCAAAAACGGATGCTCAATACGATAATCCGGTGGCTTATCGCAGGATTGATTTTGGCACCTCTTTCGTGGTTTTTCTACATTGAGGCTGGCAGGGTTCTATCTTATATCACCATACAACAGATTGCTAAGCTGACCAATACCAAGATAAGAACCGGATTGGTAGATTTCCACACAGACGGCTCGGTCTACATCGAACAGCTTGTAATCAGCCCCAAAGAGCAAAATGGCCACGACACTATACTCAAAGCCGAAAAGGTGCACGGACAATTGAGTGTAGGCAGCGTGCTTTTACTCCGGCCAAGATTAAAGGTCATAAATATCGACGATTTCGTCTTCACCGCCCAATACGATTTGGACACGGGCTGGTCGAATTTATCCGGCCTCAAAATCAAATATAACAAGAGCAACCTCGGCAGGATGCCTCGAATTAGTCTAAAAGCGGGAACGCTGCAATATAGCAAGATTTCGAACGGACAGGCGCAAGTCGCTGTTTCAGTGCCCATTGATGCGGACTTTGGACTCGATAAAGATTCAGAAGACGGCTATAGTTTTGAAATAACGACAGCTACGATGTCTTCCGGTCTCGCCAAGAGCCGTTTAGACGGATTGTGGAAGCCGGGCATCGTGACAATTGCAGGCGGAATTTCTTCTGTAGATGTCCCTGAGCTTGAGATGGCCTGGTTCGTAGACGTACTGGCCGCCGAGCTCAAATACGACCGGAATCGTGATTTCTCACTGAAGCTGAGCGTGCCGGATTTGGAATCGAGACGCAACGAGGCACTGGACAACCTTGCATCAATCGGGCCGATTTTCCTGGGCAAGGCCGGCCTATTTACGGCTTTGCAGGGTTTTTTTGACATGTACCAACCTCATGGAATGGTGGATGCCGAACTTGAGATGTCCGGGAATTTAAGCCGGCTGAGCAAAAGTACGATGGCCGGTAACGTAAATTGTAAGGATGCCGCATTCTGCTATAACAAGTTTCCGTACGCGATAGAGCACCTGACCGGCCGGATTGATTTTACCAAAAACAGCGTGACTCTTAATAAGCTGAGCGGCAAACACGGCAAGACCCAGCTTTTCATTAATGGCTCATGCAATGACTTCGGGCCAAACCTGAACTACGATATCCAGATCACGAGCGACAACATGCCTCTGGACAATGACTTGTATAATGCACTGAAGCCAAGGCAGAAAGAATTCTGGTCTGCCTTCTCCCCTACTGGATTCGCGGCGATAGATTTCCAGCTAAATCGACAGACGCAAACGGGCAAGGAGATGAAACTGACAGTTGACCTGCACCACTCTGAAGCCGTATACCGGAATTTTCCTTATCCATTGGAAAATCTTACCGGCAGGCTTTTATTCAATAGAAATAAAGTAGTCTTTTCGGATGTTGTTTCGCAGGTAAGTCAGCGCAAGATTACCCTGAACGGCGAAATAGAAACTCGCGGCGACGACAAGCCGCCCATGTATGATTTTTTAATCAAGGTAAATAATGTCCCGCTGGATGCAACACTTGAGACGGCATTAAAAGAGAAACAGAAGAATTTATACGAACAATTTTGTCCCGCCGGTTTAGCTGACGGCCTGATAAAAGTATCGACACAAGATTCCGGGCATCCAACCGTTATTGCCGGTTTGTCTTTCAAGAACACTTCATTGAAGTTAGAACAATTTCCGCTGCCTGTCTCGGATATAACAGCGAAGGCCATATTCACACCGGAGCTGATAAATGTCAAAGAATTCGCCGGCCGGTATGGCAATGATTCGATTTCCCTGACCGGCCAAATCCATCTGGATCAGGAATACCGGCAGCCACTGTATCAACTGGCGATAAAGCTTAAAGAGACTCTATTAAACGACGATCTGTTCAATCTGATGCCCGGCTCGCTGAGAAAAATCGTCTCAGAATTAAAACCGGAGGGAAGGGTTAATCTCATTGCCGATTTAAACAAAGAGAGCCTCACGGAACCTCCTGATTACAGCATTACATTGGAATGTCTGCGTGACAGCGTTAATATCCCGAAGTTCCCCTATCCACTGAAAGATATAACCGGCACCTTGACAATAACCGATAATAGTATAAAGCTCAGGGATATTACGACAACCACAGATGTTAACAATCCAATAGACTCGAACTTGCCGACAATAAAACTAAACGGGGAGATAATTCTAACTGACGATACTTACAGCAGCGTTCTCCTACAACTATCGGCCAAAGACTTTATCTTCGACGACCGATTCGCTCTGGCATTACCAAAACATGTTAAGCCCTTGTACGACAAGCTTTCGCCTGACGGACGTTTCGATTTGGATTTTGAGAATATACACCTATCCCATACGGATGACGGCCAAAAATCCATTGATTTCGCAGGCACTGTCAATCTTATAAACAATAGTTTCAAAATGTCCGGGATTACAACTGAATTGAACGCAGCCTTCAAAACAAAAGGCATCTACAAAACCGGCGAAGGTTTCAGAAGCTGCCAAAGCGATTTCAACGGCGGCACGCTGAAAATTTATAGCAAATCTTTTACTAATCTTAAAGCTCATATATTTTATGACCCCGATTTGCGTAATTGGTCCACCCAGGATTTCATTGCCGATTTCTACGGTGGCAAATTAAAAGGAAAATTCGAATTCAAACAGCCGGCAGAGCAACCCGAAGAGTACGTACTGCAAACAGGTTTTGAAAATGTCGACTTAAAACAATTTCTCTCAGACACAACATCAGGACAAGCTCCTGAAAAGGGCCATTCGAGCGGCATAATGAACGGCTCCTTAAACCTTAATGCCCGTCTCGGCGACAATTCTTCGCGTATCGGCACATGCAGACTCTCGATAAGCGATATGCAGGTAGGCAAACTTTCGCCCCTTGCCAAGGTCCTGCAGGTACTGCAATTATCGGAGCCGGAAGACTACGCTTTTGACCGGATGTACGTCGATTCGTACATAAAGCGTAATAGTCTGTTTGTTCGGAAGCTCGATCTTTCCGGCCATAGCATCGCTTTTTACGGCTCAGGAAGTATGGACCTTCAAAGCCGCAACGTCAACATGGCCCTTACCTCACGAGGCAAGCGCCTTGCCACCGACGATCCTTCGATCCTGCAGTCTTTAACCGAAGGTCTCGGCCAGGCCGTGGTCCGAATGGATGTCACCGGGGACTTCTACGACCCCAAGGTGACAACCAAAACCCTGCCCCTTTTCGAACAAACACTAAGTATCTTCGGCACCAAACCGGACACGCAAAATTGATGCCGGCTTCTTCTGTCCCGCAGCCTGCTATATCTGAGAATATTCCGTCGGGCGAAGAATTATATCTGTAATATTGGATACGGTATCCTTATACTCGGGATTGCTGCTTAGCTTCTTCCACTCCGGAGAGTCGCCGAACACCTTCCATTTCGCATCCCGGTCCACCAGGTCGTCGAAGACGAGCATATAAGTAAGGTTGGGCATTTTCGGCCCGATTAAAGTTTCGCCGAAGAAGACCGGCTGCAATCCCGTTTTCAGGAAAACCTTAATTTCGCCGCCCTCGTTGAACATCTCGATTTTCTTTTTCGCCGCCTTGATGCTGTGACTCTCGTACGTGCGAAGCTCGAAAATGCGAGATTTCTTTTCCGGCACGCGAAGCTGCGGCAAACCTTTAAACGCCACCATCAGCGAACTTTCCATCCGCACGTATCCCGGCTCGGACAATGAAGTTTTAATAAAGTCGGCATTTCGATACTCATCATCGGCCATCAACATCGAAGCGGAATTCACCACCGTATCCAAAGACTTATGCACCAGAAGCACGTAAAGCGTCGGGCTGTTTGGCCCGTATATCGTGTTAAAGACGCCGACCGTCTCGATCCCGATACGGTTCATCGCCGGTATTCCCACCTCACGCAGAAAATCCCCGACCATGTCTTTCTTCGAGCCTAAATTAAGATGATATTGCCTGAATTCTAAGTATTCCTGTTTGCCGCCGCTGCTATCGGCCGCCGCCAATGAACTCACTCCTGCTATCGGTGCAATACTCGCCGCGGCCAAGAATTCTCGTCTTTTCATTTTCGATTTCTCCATATTGGTTAGTAAGTACGGTTTTGTCCTGATTTCGACTGGCCAGTACAATACCCGAAACCGTTCATATAGTCAACGCACCGGATTTCCGGTCAATTGCCGTCGATTGTCTTTGTTTCTTATTAACCGCTGAGTTCGCAATGAGCGCGGAGAAGGAAGATATAGATTGTATTTCTTTATTGGGTAACCATTTATACAAATTCCTTTTTACTCCGCGAGCCCGGTGTTCTCCGCGGTAAATTTAAAATTGGCTTTGAATTGGCTTTGTTTTTCGCCGCCTCCAAAGCCTGGAATTCTTCATAATCACCTTTCATATAGATACTTAAGCCAATTTTGCCCTACCAAAAATTGGGTTTGTTTTTTCAAACAGCCCTTTCAACTTGTTTAGGATTTAGAGCTTAGTATTTCGGATTTCCGGCCAAAGGCCGGCTTTGGTTTTGTTTTTTCAAATTAAGCTCAATTTTTCGTCGTTTTCTACTCTTTTTCACCTGTTTTTTGCATTTTTAGTTCTATAATTCTCCATTTTCCATTCTAAATTCTCAATTCTAAATACGATAAACGTATTTAGTTTAGTATTATACGAACGGCAATCCAAAATGTCCGTCATATTCTAAAAAATCTCCATGACACGGCGTTTTTAACTTTACCATGAAGGACACGAGGAATGCAGATTAAGCAGAGACAATAGTAAATAATATGGAAAATAGTAAATCAAAAGGGCCACCGAGAGCACAGAGGTCACAAAGAGTGAATTTCGGAAATGCACATGATCCTTTTTATCCTTCTAATTATTTTTGCTTGTATTACTGGCTTGGGCTCTTTGTTGAATCCAGTTGGTTAATGCCATTCCGTCAAGTTTTATGGTCATATTTCCATCTCGAATATAAACCTCTTTGCCATCTAAATGTATTACTTGGCTTAGGTTTACAGGATCGACATTGATTTTACATATGGTTCCTATATCATGTTTTTCAAAGTTAATCCTCACTTTATTAAATGGAGCAGGATCGAATCGATTACGAATTAAGTCCCGTAATTTTAACTCGAATCCGTCAAGATTTTTCCTTTGAACATGCTGCAAGTCCTGGTCAATCCCTGCTACTTCTCCATTATCCTTAACACCTATTAGCAATATTCCTCCATCAGTATTTAGAAATGCAACAATCGTCTTGAGACATTCTTTATTTAGATTTTTATTAATCTTATTTTGTTTGATGTCATACTCAAGAGTTTCTTTGAACTCAAGGACATGACCTTCACCATATTTAATAAGTTTAGATATGGGAATTTTGGTAAGACTTCTATAATCCATTACATCTGTTTTTTCCTGTCCGGCTTTTTCCTGTGGTTCATCATATTTTAAGGAAGCAACATAAATATCAACTTCCCCGTCATATTCCTGTTTCACTTCACTTTTAGTTTTTTCAAAGTACGCAAGATTTGCATTCAAAAGTGTCGGCTCCGTGAGACGTAGACGCTTAGCCATAAGCTCAGATGCATCTTGAATTATCTTCTCGATATGATGTCTTATCTCTTGTTTTAGATCTGTCGTCAGCGTCTTTGTTTTGGGTGAGCCATAAGCCTTATGCGCCTTCTGCAAGCTGTCCCACACAATATCAGTTTTTTTTTGAATTTCTTGTTCGCAGGCATCACGAACGGCTCTAATTTCAGGACCTGAATTTGCCATACCCTCGATCCGCTTCTTGCGTAAAATACAGTTGATTTCATCAGGTAAGACTCTTTTGCGTTTCGTAAATTGTCCTGCAATTAATCGTCTTGCTTGGTCCAGAATTGTGTTAAAACTTATGAAATTATTATTCATTTCACCTGTCCTTTTTCGGGCCGGCACAAACAGTGCAACGGACAGGTGCGCATCACCCTGTTTGTGCCGCTTGGCTGGGATAAGCAGCCGTCCCGATTGTTTTGTATATACGTATTGTTACGTATTTCGGCCTCAAATTACAACCTTTTTCCTTGCATGTCAGCATCGAAAGTGTTACATTTTAGTAAGCGGGTAACAACTATGACGCACAGAGGCCTTGGCATTTTCATCGATATCGCTAAATTCTTTCGGTCATGTGAGCACCGCTTGTCTTAGGTGCGGTAATGCTAAAAAGGAACCAGGAAAATGAATGTCGAAATAAAGCCTACGTGTTTGAATTGTAATCGTCTGTTAAGGAAACGTGGTCTCGTTTGTGAAGTATACCCGCATGGGATACCTGAAGATGTTTGGTCTCACTTCAAGAATCCGAACTACTCTCCGTGTGACAATTTTGAATTCAAGCCTCTGTTAACAAAGTACAATTGGTTTCGCGCTGTTGGAATAGGATTCATCATTTTACTATGTATTTTAGCTATAAAATATGATTCTGAATTTCCTCCTTATTTAATAGTCACTACCTTAATTGCTGTCATTCTATGGGAATCCTCTATTTATAATTTGAAAAAAGAATGCGCCGAATATGTTTCAAGTTGGAGGTTCTGCAATCTTTTGTGGCATAGGGAGCAGGCTAAGATAAAAAGGTTATCTAATGAAAAGAGCACATATGTACACTCCGGACCCACGTCTAAAACGTCTGACAACTTTGTATATCTCGGAATTGGATTCATATTAGGCAATCCTGAGAAGGCCCCTGATATTCTCCTTGAAGGATATTGGCCCGATATATCTTTGGACGAAAAGAAGGGCATAATTTTACGATTGTGGCAAGATCCCGGATCTATGATGTTGATCTTGAAGTCTCTGCAGGATAAATATGCGATATCACAAAAACCATCTAACAAGACTGAGGCTGAATCAGAAACAAAGTTCAGCTTCGTAGCCTCGACCGAAGAGTGGCTAAGAGATTTTACTCTTTTGATGCCAATGAAGTTGGTTTGCGCTATCGAAGAATGGATTAGAAACCATCCCTCGGAAGGAGAGGATCTCTTAGATGCTGTCCGTTCGTTATTAAATACTCCCGATGATGCTTTTCTTCCATATTGGGCGTCTCTGTCCTATGCCACAAAAAGCACAATATGGGATGATTGGCTTGACGATCCAGACAAAACGGCAAACATACTAACAAAGCTCAA
>Ga0265596_1000941_pt1 | contig 14789 bp, 10 predicted proteins | sample saktaG_FD_190143 | JGI IMG/M metagenome (GOLD analysis project Ga0265596, IMG submission 190143) | Saline water microbial communities from Sakinaw Lake, British Columbia, Canada - sak_2013_06_06_60m | ecosystem: Environmental > Aquatic > Non-marine Saline and Alkaline > Saline ...
TGCTTCCAATAATATTACCAGCTAATGGATTATCAGTAGCTGCAGTAGTAGTAATGGTAGCTGCTTGTGCAGCTGAAAGCGTAAGTAAAGAAGAATCAATATTAGCACCACTAGCGGCAGTATATGTTACACCGGCAGTATCCATATTAACAACACCTGTATAAAGAATCCTAACAGTAAATGTAGTACCAGTAACTGCAGTAACAGCATTAGTTATGGCATCAACTTTAACTGTTAAAACTTTCTGTGTAGTCTTAGGAATTGAAATACTCAAACCACTAATATCTAAAGTATAATCCTTAGCAAAAGTATTTTCAATCAAATTAGCTTGAGTAACAGGTACTGAAACTAACATGGTTGAACCATCCCAAATTGAGACAGCAGTGAAAGCTTGCCAAGGAAAAACAGTGGCATCAGTGCTAATAATTTCTATAGGGATTTTTCTGATAATAATATCAGACCCTGTAGCCTTATATTGACCAGCTGCTGCTTCATAAGTAATACCACCATAAAGAGTGGTTTGAGGATTGGAAACTGGATAGCTTACAACGCTCAAAGTTCCATAAGATGGAGCAGCTATAGTAGTTGTAGTTGTCCCAGCACAGGATAGACCTGTTGTTGGACTAAAACCAACGGCTGAAGTACAACCAGCAGGATAGCTAACTACTTCACCAGAACATGCTAATCCCGTTGTAATACTAAAGCCAACGGCTGAAGTACAACCAGCAGGATAAGTAGTAGCTGGAACGACTGGAGTGACTGGAGTGACTGGAGTGCAATACAAAGCATTCAAAGCACCTCGGGTCAAAGGACCAACGTAACCAGTGTTAATAATTCCATTGGATGTCTGGAAAGTTTTAACAGCAGCTAAGGTAATAGGTCCGAAATAACCAGAAGTTGGTGTTACCCCTAATTTGATTTGAAGATCCTTGACAGAGTCTGATGTCATTCCCTTTTGCAAATCAGCATCAAAACAAACTGCGGTAGCACTAGTTGCTGGCGCTGAAGTCTGAGATAGAAGCGTATTATACAGAGCTGTCAAATCAGCTAATTGATTCACAAGTGTCTGATATTCTGCATCAGTAATTGCTCCAACTGGGCCAGCCATTGAAAAGGCAAAGGCAACAGCGAGAACAGATGCAATAATTTTTTTATTCATTTTTATTTAATCGATTTTTGTTAATTTTTATGTTATTAACGACCTGCCTTGAAACTAATGAAGAGCGCTCTTGATGCACCCATCAGTTTCTTATGGGCAATAACGTTTTACCTAGCTAAAAGATTTCGCCAGGTGAATCCAATATCTCTGGTGTTGAAGTTTCGACCTGAACATCCAAAGAGTGGATTGACAATAGTTGATTAATACTTTCAATCTTATCTGTCGCTGTAAAGCAATCACCAGCTTTATAAGCATTACTTGCTTCTAATAATAAATTCTTACATTTTGCAATATCATCAGAAGACCATTGATATAATCCTTCTTGAGCATCAGTAAAATATTTTCCTAAATCTACTAATTTATCTTTTAAATAACTTGGGCATTGATTAATATCATCTGTAGTTTGTATGATAAGAGCAAGAACTTGCGATTGAGAATTTTCTACACTTTGATTCAATTCTTCTCTTTCTTTTTCTTCCAAAGGAATATTATCTGCAAGATCTTTTAAACCTTTACTTCTTTCTTGAATATCTTTTGAAATATTTAAAGCAACTTGTCTATTATTTATATTTTTAATTTCCTGAGAAACAATTCCTAAATCTTTTCCAATGTTTTTTGCAATAACACTAACTTCTTTTTCATGATTTTCAACTTTACCTAAATCTTCCATTCTTGTTTTTGCAACTTCCAAACGAACAACTGGTTTTGTGTTTTCAGAAGCAAAATGAATTTTAGCATTCTGAGTTAAAGTTTTTATTGGATATAAAACATTACCAGGTAAAGTTGTTTGGGCAAAAGCAAAAGAAAAAACAAAGAAGAAAGCCATTAAGGAAGGAATCAATACTTTTTGATATTTAGGAATAAATGAAAAAACCGCCAATTTGACTTTTGGCTTATATAAAGAATTTTGCGGTTTGGTTTCTAAAATATTAGATTTAAGCCAAAAAGCCCAATCTTGATTAGGCTTTATTTGTTTTAAATCTTTTAAATTTTTAATAAGGTCTTTTTCTTGCATAATTTCTTCTACTACAGAAGACGTAGAAAACAGGGATTTGTTACACTTTCTGAATAAAATTAAGCTTTTTTCTTGTTTTGATAGAAATAATCTTCATTCTAACCATTTTTCGTTCTCTAAAGCTAATTTAAGCAAAAATAGAGTTTCTGTCTTAAGCTTCGTCTTAACCCAAGTTTTTTGTTTTTCAGTAATCAATTCCCCTAAACCATCTAAAATATTATAATCATTCAAATTTTCTAAAGCAGAGATTAACTTCTTCAGAAACTCTTTAAAAGGCATTCCTGCTCTTTTTTCAACTATTTCTTTATTTATTGACCAGTTATCTTCTGCAAAAGAATAAACATCAAAAATATCACGATTTGTTTTTCCTAATCTTTCATACATTGCCATTAATTTATGAGCAAACATATACTCCTTAACCATCACCAACATTGATATCCCCATATAAGATTGCACATCATATTTTGACCCAAAGTCCCTACGATTAATTTCAATTTTAAGATTCTGCGCATTTTTCTCTTTTTGGTTATAAGAAAGAACAAAAAGTAAATTAAATCTTTTTATTTCTGCTTCTTTTATTGTGCCGTACTTCTTTAGTATTTTTTTGATTCTTTCAAAAATATATGCTTCTTTTGTTTCATCAAGTAAATCAAAATCTAAATCCACGGAGAATCTATCAAGCCCGTAGAATAAATAAGCTGCGGTACCACCTTTAAACCCTAGAAAAGGACCAATGGTATTATCAGAATAAATATCAGCCAAAATTTGAAGTAAAATGTTTTTGTGTATTGGTGCGTTTAATGCCATAAATTATTTAGTAGATTTATAGTATTTATAATACTTGTTTACTTTCTTTTCCATCTTCTTATTTTTATAAATCTGCAATACTTCAAATACCTTATCCCAATCAAGTGGTGATAAGTTATCAAAATAATAATCTTTGCTTCTATAGATTGTATCTAAAAAAGCTCTTTCTTTTGACGCAATAGAATATTCTCTATCTTGATCAATTCCTTTAGGATTAATTAAAACTGAGTTTTTAATTGTTCTAAAAGAATACAGTTGACCATCGCAAGTCACATCTCTTTTAACATATGAGGCTACAAAAATCTGACTATAATATTGAAAAGTCATTCCAGACGCGCCTAAAACAGTCTCAAAGCTTATATAAGAAGGTTTTAATATTTTTGTAGCTAATTCATATCTATCATAATTCCTATCCTTAGCATAAATACCTTTGCGAAGACGAATTAGTTTTTCTTTCTTTACATAATAGCTTAAACGGACTTTAGCTGCGAATATATTAGTATCGCTCCACAACAAAGCAACGTCTTTTGTTGAAAAGACGGTCTTTTTTGATCTTAAAAGAATACCTAAATATTCTCCCTTTTTTACTTTTTTATTCATACTTCGTACTGTAGGTTAGTTTAAACCTAACTTATAGTACAATTATACACCCCATGTATAAATAAATCAATAGTCACAATTTAATAACAAATAATTCTATAAGAATCTATTCCACCTCTAATTGTTCTTTTAATGCTTGTAATGCCCTATGGATTATTACTCTTACATTTCCTTCTCTTTTTTTTAATATCTGAGCGATTTCTTTACTTGATAGATCATCTACATAGTGCCAAATAATAACATCTGCATAAACAGGTTTTATATTCTGAATGACTTTTTTAATTCTTTTCATTTCCAAAGTTAATTCTATTTTTTCAGAAAAAGTAGGTTGAGCAACTTGAAAATCAGCAATTTCTCCAACTTTATCCAAAGAAAGAGGTTTTTTGCTTTTTGAGCGATAAAAATCAATTATTTGATTCCTTGCTATTCTGTAAAGAAAAGCAGTGGAATTAGAAATTTCAGAATCTTGTCTTTTCCACAACTTTAAAAAAGCTGAAGATGTTAAATCTTGAGCTGTCTCAGTTGTATCTACACGTAGATAGATAAAACGAAAAACTTTATCTATGTTTTTATTATAAAACTCTGAAAATTCTTTCTTATCCATAATTATCTAAATATTTGAAATCACTTTAGCTAATTTCTTAGAATCATGACGAAGCAATGGTCCTTGTCTTAATAAACGAGCAAAAATTACTTTCGGTTTTTTCCAAGAACTTAATATTTTTTTATCATATTTTACCAATTCAGCTTTTTCTTTATTGTATTTACCTAAATAGCAATTCTTTGGTTTTTCAATATTGACAAGGAAATAGTCAATTATTCCTTTTCCAAGATATTTCTCTAATGTAGCAAAAAAATCCTCTGCTGTAAACTTATTTGTCTCCCCGTATTTTGTCATTGTGTTACAGATATAAACTTTCTTTGCTCGTGATTTCTTTATTGCTTCTTTAATTCCTTTTACTAAAAAATTAGGAATAATGCTTGTATAAAGATCACCTGGTCCAGCAATAATAATATCTGCTTCCTTAATAGCTTTAATGGCTTCTTTATTAGCTTTAGGTTCTGGATTTAAAAAAACTTCTTCTATGAATAAATTTCCGTCATGTTTGGGAACATCAATATTTGCTTCTCCTACTACAAGAAAATCATTCTCCAAACGAGCAAAAAGACGCGTATAATCTAAACTTACAGGAATAACTTTTCCTTTAATTCCTAAAATCTTTGATGCTTCTTTAACAGCCTGACTAAAATCACCTGTTATTCTCTCTAAAGCAGTGAGAAAAAGATTCCCAAAACTATGACCTTTTAACCCTGTGCCGTTTTCAAATCTATAATTAAACAAATTAGCTAAAACCGGACTGTCAGATGAAAGAGCTACCAATACTCTTCTAATGTCTCCCGGAGGTAAAATACCGAATTCTTCTCGTAAAATTCCTGAAGAACCACCATCATCAGCTGTGGTAACAATAGCAGTCAAATTAAATGGATAATCTTTTAAACCAGTCAAGACAGTGAATACACCAGTGCCTCCGCCGATAACTACAATTTTTTTCATACAACAAAGTTAATGAGCTTATCTTCAACAAAAATAACCTTTTTGATTTTCTTTTTCCCTAAATATTTTTTTATCAACGGAGAATTTTTTGCTAATTTCTCTGCTTCAACTTTATCAATACCTTTCTTTATTTTTAACTTAGCCCTTATCTTACTATTTACTTGAGCTATTAATATAAAATTCTTTTCTTCTGTTAATTGAGATTTATAAGAAGGCCATTTTTCTTTTCCAATAGATTTCCGATGTTTTAGATATACACTCCATAATTCTTCAGACATATGAGGAGCTAACGGAGATAAAAGCAAAACTAAACTTTCTAAATGTTTTTTATCTACTGCTTCCAAAGGAACTTCATATAATTCATTAACATATTCCATCAAAGAACTAATGGCTGTATTAAAATGAAGTTTTTCTAAATCTTCTGTTACTTTCTTAATGGTTTTATGTCTTGTTTTTTCTAAATTTTTCAAATTCTCTTTCATTCTTCTTTTCGCCTCTGGAGTTAAAATTAATTTTTCTTCTTTTTTCTTTTTAGATTTCTTACTAGTTATTGGATTTTTTTCAGTTACCAAATACCAAGCTCTATTAAGAAAACGATATATTCCAACAACTCCCTGGCTGCCCCATGGTTTTGAAAAAGATAAAGGCCCCATAAACATCTCGTACATTCTCAAACTATCAGTTCCATATTTTTTAATAATATCATCAGGACTTATTACATTTCCCCTTGATTTAGACATTTTTTCTCCATCTTCACCTAAAATAATCCCTTGGTTAATTAAACAAGAAAATGGTTCTGGAGTAGAAACAATTCCAATATCATAAAGAAATTTATGCCAAAAACGAGCATAGAAAAGATGTAAAACTGCATGTTCTATTCCTCCGATATATATATCAACTGGCATCCAGTTTTTTTCTTTTTTAATATCAACTAATTTTTTCTTATTCTTTGGATCTAAATAACGCAGAAAATACCATGAGGAACCTGCCCATTGAGGCATTGTATTTACTTCCCTTTTAGCAGGACCTTTACATTTTGGACATTTTACATTTACCCAAGAGGAAATATCCGCTAATGGTGATTCATTCTTTCCACTTGGTTGATATTTCTTAACCTCAGGCAACTTCAATGGTAGCTGGCTTTCTTTTAAAGGAATATTTCCACACTTAGGACACTTAATAATAGGAATAGGTTCTCCCCAATATCTTTGGCGGGAAAAGACCCAATCTCTTAATTTATAACGTATATTTTTCTTACCCCCGATATAGAGAGCAATTTTTTCTTGAGCTATTTTTGAAGGAGTACCATCAAAAGGGCCAGAATTCATTAATATTCCATCTGAAGAAATAACTTCTTTTATTGGCAAACGAAACTCTTCAGCAAACTGAAGATCCCGTTCATCATGAGCAGGAACAGCCATTATGGCTCCAGTTCCATAACTTATTAAGACATAGTCAGATATCCAAATTGGTACTCTTTCTCTATTAGCAGGATTTATAGCATAAGCTCCAGTAAATACTCCTGTTTTTTCCTTAATGTCAGCTTGTCTTTCAAAATCTGATCTTTGCGAAGTTTTTTCGATATAGTTATTAACTTCAGAAAGTTGCGACTCAGAAGTAATTTTTTTTATTAAAGGATGCTCGGGAGCCAATACTAAATAAGTAGTCCCAAAAATTGTATCAGCTCTGGTTGTAAAAACTTTAACATATTCTTCGTGCCCAACAACTTTAAATTCTATGTCCACTCCTTCAGAACGACCTATCCAATTTTTCTGCATTGTTTTTACACGTTCAGGCCAATCCAATAAATTCAAATCTTTTAATAGCTTGTCTGCATAGGCTGTTATTTTTAAAACCCATTGTTTTAATTTTTTTCTTTCTACTAAAGTATTGCAACGATCACATTTACCTCCAACCACTTCTTCATCAGCTAAAACAGTTTTGCAAGAAGGGCACCAATTAACAGAAATTTCATCTTCATAAGCTAAACCATGCTTATAGAGTTGTAAAAATATCCATTGAGTCCATTTATAATAATTAGGATCTGTGGTATTAACTTCTCTTTGCCAATCATAACTAAATCCCATAGCTTGAAGCTGCTGGCGAAAATGTTTAACATTTTTTACCACAACTTCTTTAGGGTTTTTCTTTGTTTTTATTGCATAATTTTCTGCTGGTAATCCAAAAGCATCCCATCCCATTGGATGTAAAACATCATAACCTTTCATCCGATAATATCGTGATAAAATATCAGAAGCTGTATATCCTTCTATGTGTCCAACATGGAGCCCTTCTCCAGAAGGATAAGGGAACATGTCTAAAATGTAGATATGTTTCTTTTTAGGATTATCAGAGCTATGCCAAATTTTGTAATTGTTTTTAGCCCAAATTTTTTGCCATTTGGGTTCAATTTTATTAGGTTGGTAAGACATATATAATTAATTTTGTTTCCCTTTCATTTTATTTCCTAAATCTACAGTAGTGTCTGTTGTTGTATCAGTAACTGTTGTAGTAATTGTATCAATTCCTGGTGGCGGTGTTTGTGGTAAACGCTCTTTAGGAATTTTAGGAGTAGGTACCGGTAATCCATCCACAACATTCTGTATAGTGCTAGTTGAAAAACCTTGTTTTTCTAAAACCTGTATTCTTTGTTGAATTCTATCTCCTAATCTTTCCATCAATTGATTGGTTTTTGCCTGGATATGATCTGAATAATTTCCTAAATATACTTGCTGAAGTTGTTCTTGCATAGTTTCCATTATTCGTAATTGTCGAAATTCTCCAGCTGATGCAGAATTTAATGGTTGCAATTCCTGTAATTTATTTTCAAGTCGTTCCATAAATTCTTCCTGGTTTTCAAATTTCAAACGAATAATAGGCAATGTTTGATTAATGTTCTGACGAAGTCTTTCAACCTGCACAATAGCTCCTGGGACTCTTTCCAATATTTTATCCAATATTTCAAAATGACGAATTTCTGCTTCAGCTATTCCATCAAGAATCCTATTAATATTTGGATTTTCTGAAGTTTCTTTAACTGCTTCCAATCGTGTTTTTAACTTATTCATTGAATCTTCATAATTACTAAATGCTTTTTCCAAAACTTCTGGTTTAAGACCCTTCTGAGCTATTGCTTCTGCCTCAGCCATTTTTTCTGAAAGTATTCGTAATTGCACTTCACTCTTTTTTACTGGATCTCTAGTCCATCCTACCCTCAACCCTCTCCACCATTCTTTCAAAAAATAAAAAGGACTTGTAGGAAGTAATCCCACTCTATTTAATCCCAATGCTTGAGGCACAGAAAATTCTCCAACCGTAGTTGTAGTTGCATCAATAATCGTAGTTGTTGTAGTATCCTCAACTGTAGTTATTGTTGTATCAGCAACCGTGGTAGTAGTTGTTTCTTCAGCAAATATTAAATTCGCAGAAAAACCACTAATTAAGCCACAGATCAACAAGCTTAAAACTATCTTTTTCATCTTTTGATATATTATTGTTATCTAATTTCTTTTAGAATTATATCACAAAATTTAGTAATTGTCATGCTCCCAATATCACCCTCTTTCCTTTTCCTTACAGCAATATTTTTATTTTTTTCTTCTTTATCTCCTATCACTAAGATATAAGGAATTTTTTGAATTTCTGCTTCTCTTATTCTTTTTGATAATGTTTCACCTCCACCTGAAAGCTCAACTCTTAATTCTTTTTCTTGAAGTGATTGGATAACTTTATTAGCATAATCAATATTTTCTTCTTTTACTGGAACAACTACTGCTTGAACCGGAGCTAACCATAAAGGAAATGCTCCAGCATAATTTTCAATAAGTATACCCATAAATCTTTCAATGCTTCCTAGAATAGTTCTATGTAACATAACCGGTCTCTTTTTATCTCCATTTTTATCAATGTAAAAAAGATCAAATTTTTCTGGCATTATAAAATCCAACTGAATTGTACCGCATTGCCAGTCTCTACCTAAACAATCTTTTAAATGAAAATCAATTTTTGGTCCATAAAAAGCTCCGTCTCCTTCATTGACGATATAATCTATCTTTTTTTCTTTTAAAGCTTCTCTTAAGCTATTTGTAGCATTTTCCCATATTTCATCGGAGCCCATAGCGTTTTCCGGTTTTGTACTAAGTTCTACGCGATAAGAAAATCCAAATTTTTTATATATACTATCAGTCAAATCTATAACACCCTTTATTTCTCCTTTTATCTGTTCTGGGGTCATAAAAATATGGGCATCATCTTGAGTAAAACATCTAACTCTGAATAAACCAGCTAAAACTCCGGATAACTCATGCCTATGAACTAACCCCAATTCTCCCATTTTAAGAGGTAAATCCCTGTAACTATGGAGGGAATTCTGATAAATTAAAATCCCTCCTGGGCAATTCATTGGCTTAATAGCATAATCTTCTTCATCAATCTTGGTAAAGTACATATTTTCTTTGTAATGATCCCAATGACCTGACTTCACCCATAATGCTTTATTCAAAAGTATTGGTGTTTTAACTTCTGTATAACCACTTTTTTGATGTTCTTTTCTCCAATAATCTTCTAAGATATTCCGTAGAATCATACCTTTGCTATGAAAAAACGGAAAACCAACACCTTCTTCGTGGAAACTAAATAAATCCAATTCTTTTCCTAATTTTCGATGATCTCTCTTTTCCGCTTCTCCTAATAAATAAAAATATTCTTTTAATTCTTTCTCCTTGAGAAAACTAACACCAACAATTCTTTGCAACATTGTGTTAGTTTCTTTTCCGCGCCAATAAGCACCAGAAACTTTATTAAGCTTAAAACTTAAAGGAAGCTCATTGGTATTTTTTATATGTGATCCACGACACAAATCTATAAATTCTCCCACTTGATAAATGGATACCGTCTTCGGGAATTTAATATTTTTCTTTTTATTTTTCTCACTCTTGATTTTTAATATCTCGTTTTGATCTGTAGTTCCATATTTCTCTAAATCTTTTAAAAGCTCTACCTTATAAACTTGATTTAACTTTTTAAAGATATCTTTTGCGTCTTTTAAAGAAACATTTTTCTTTTTAAAAGGTAATCCTTGTTTAATAATTTTCCTTATTTCTCTTTCAATCTTTGGTAAATCTTCCAAAGATAAGGTTTTACCAACATCTATATCATAATAAAAACCATTTTCTATTGTTGGCCCAACACCAAATTTAGCTTTAGGATATAAATTTTTTACAGCTAAAGCCAATGCATGCGCCATAGAATGACGAATAATTTCTAATGAATTTTCTTTTTTCATAATTATGCCTATTTTAAGGTTTTTATATTATATGTTTTATATTAAAAACTTTCAAGTGTTAGGCTTCCATTGGTTCAATTTCTTCTAGTCTCTCCCCAATAATCTGATAACTACCATTCCTTTTATCCATTTTGCCTTCTACTAATAATACTTTGTCTTCGCGAAGAACATCTAAATTATTAGCTAACACTGTTGGATACAAAACAACTTCAATAGAATTATTGTAATCAGCCAAACGCGTAAAAACCATTGATTTCCCCCTTTTTGTTCTTACTTTTTGAATACGTGAAATAAAACCGCAAACTTTAATTTTTCTCCCAAGATAACAAGGATCTAATTGACTAACGGTAAGTGCTATCTTGCCTAAAATATTTTTATAGCTATCCAAAGGATGACCAGTAAGATAAATGCCTAAATATTCCCTTTCCCAATTTATTCTTTGTGTTTTATTAGGCGGCTTAATTGAATTATTCCTTTTTAAATTATCAAGCACATCGTCAGAATCACTCTCACCAAACAAGCTTATTTGATTATCGTTTTTATGATTATGAAATCGATATACCCAGTCTACAATTTCTTCTAAATGATCTGCCATTAATTCTCTATCCCCAAAACAATCTAATGCTCCAGCTTTAATAAGACTCTCTAAAGTTTTTTTGTTTAAAGCCTGATGCGACATTCTTTTCAAAAAATCTGTAAGATTTTCAAAAATACCATTGTTTTGCCTTTCTTCCTGAATTATAGTGGCAACTCCTTCTCCTACATTTTTTATAGCTGCTAAACTAAAATAAATATTTTCTGTTTTTCTGTCTGTACCAAATTCTGCAAAAGATTCATTTACAGAAGGAGGTTTTACTTCAATGCCTAATCTTTGACATTCAGCTATTTCAATAGCAATTCTATCTAAATTACCAAAATCTGAAGTCAAAAGAGCGGCCATAAAAGCATTTGGATAATGGGATTTGAGCCAAGCTGTTTGATAAGTTATCCGCGCATAAGAAGCACTATGACTTTTGTTAAAGCCATAACGTGCAAAAGGTTCTACCCAAGCCCAAATTTTTTCTGCAATTGGTTTCTTAATATCATTCTTTATCATTCCTTCTATTAATTTTGTTTTTTGAGCTTGTAACAATGTTTTAATCTTCTTACCAACTGCTTTTCTAAGGACATCAGCTTCTCCCATAGAAAACCCTCCTAAATCATGAGCTATCTGCATAAGTTGTTCCTGATAAATACAAATGTTATAGGTTTTTTCTAAAATTGGTTTTAATTTGGGATGAAGATAAATAATTTTTTCTTTACCTCTCTTACGATTAATAAATGATGGAATAAATTCCATTGGTCCAGGACGATACAAAGACAACATAGCAATAATATCTTCAAAAGTTGTCGGTTTTAATTCCTGAAGATATCTTTGCATACCCGCCGACTCCACTTGAAACACTCCTACTGTATTTCCATCGGAAAGTAATTTGTAAACTTTTTTATCTTCAAAACCTAATTCATCTAAATCTATTTCATCTCCATAAACTTTTTTAATAATCCTTAGTGCATTCTTTATAATAGTTAAATTAGCTAATCCTAAAATATCTACCTTAAGTAATCCTATTTTTTCCAAAGCATACATATCATACTGAGTTATCACCTCTTGATCATTCCTGCTTGAATGTTGCAAAGGACTATAATGGACCAAAGGCTCACGAGAAATAACAACTCCGGCAGCATGAGTAGAGGCATGCCGAGCTACCCCCTCTAATTGCTTAGCCATATCAATAATATTTTGAGCATCGGTATCAGTCCCATACAACTGCTTAAGTTCAGGAACAATACTTAACGCCTTATCTATCGTTATATTTTGCGGAAGAAGCTTAGAAATTCGATCACCTAAAGCATATGGATGGCCTAAAGCTCTGGTGACATCGCGAACAGCCAAACGTGACTTCATTATTCCAAAAGTAATAATTTGAGCCACATGATCTTGACCATATTTTTCAGTGATATAGTTAATCAGATCCGCTCTTCTATTATCAGCAATGTCTAAATCAATATCTGGCGGTTGAATCCTTTCTGGATTTAAAAAACGTTCAAAATAAAGTCCATGCTCCAACGGATCAACAGAAGTAATTCCTAAAACATATGCTATTAAACTTCCAGCTGCGGATCCCCTTGTATTAGTTAATATATTTTCTTCTTTGGTAAAACGAATAAAATCATGGATGATTAAAAAATAATCAGCAAAACCAGTTTCTTTAATAATCTTTAATTCATAATCAAATCTTTCTTTTGCTTCTTCATTCTTTAAAGAATAAATCTTTTTAAAATTTTGTAATGCTATCTTCTTTAAATATTGAAAACTGTCTTCTCCTTTTGGTGTAGTAAAATGCGGTAAGATTATTTCTCCAAGGTCTAGCTCTAAATTACATCGATCAACAATCTTTCTAATATTTTCAAATAGTTCAGGGTGTTTGGAAAAATCTTTTTCAATTTCTTCTGGCGATTTAAAATATAAATCCATTTCTTTCATACTAAGACGATCTTGATTTTCAATATCGGTTCCCGTTTGAATTGCTAAAAGAACATCCTGAGCTTTTTTATCTTCTTTTTTGGTATAATGAACATCGGTTGTTACCACAGCAGGAATATTTAATTCTTTAGAAAGCTTTAACAATCCATCATTTATCTTTTCTTGATCAGGTAATTCTGGATGATGTTGTAATTCCAAATAAAAATTATCTTTTCCAAAAATTTCTTGATATTCCTGAGCTAATTGTGACGCTTTTTTATAATCATCAGTCAAAAGAGCTGATGGAATTTCACCTTTTGCACATGCCGAAAGAGCAATCAACCCATCACTATGTTTTTTTAAAACTTCCTTATCAATGCGAGGTTTATAATAAAAACCTTCCAGTTCTGCAATGGTAACTAGTTTTAATAAATTGTAATAACCTATTTTATTTTTTGCTAAAAGTACAAGATGATAAAATTTGGAATCTATTTTTGGAGTTTTGTCAGTAAGAGAATTAGGAGCCAGATAAACCTCACAACCAATTATCGGTTTAATCCCCATTTTCTTAGCAAGAGAATAAAATTCTATTGCTCCATACATCACCCCATGGTCAGTTAATGCTAATGCATCTAAACCCATCTCCTTTGCCTCCTTTAAAAGCTGCTCTGGACGAGCCAAGCCATCTAATAAGGAATAATGGCTATGGACATGAAGATGAGTAAAATACATAATATATAAATATAAATCAGGTAGTTAAAACTAACAGTATTTTATCACAAGGGATAGAAAAGACAAAATATGAATTTACAAACAGAAAAATATTATTGGGAAAAAGGTTATAAAACAATCATTGGATTAGATGAAGTTGGAATTGGACCGCTTTGCGGTCCAGTAACAACTGCTGCAGTTATTATAAATTCAAAATTCCAAATCAAAGATAAAAACTTTAAAGAAATTTTAAAAAACGCAAAAGATTCTAAAAGATTATCAAAAAAACAAAGAGAAAAGATTTTTAAATTAATCCAAAAGTGTCCAAATATAAAATTTACTATTTCATCTGTCGGTCCAAAAACAATTGATAAAATAAATATATCAGAGGCTACTAAGAAGGCAATGAAAAATTGTTTAAACAAAATACTTTCTAATCGCAACCCCAAAAAAATTCTAATTTTAATTGATGGTAATAGAATCTTAGATAAAAATTTAAAAATTCAACAAAAAGCTATCGTAAAGGGAGATAATAAAATTTTTTCAATTGCTTTAGCTTCCATCATCGCCAAAGTAACACGCGATAGAAAAATGGAAAAATTATCTTTGCAATACCCTGAATACTATTTTCATCAACATAAAGGATATGGAACAAAACTACATAAAAAATTAATAAAAAAATATGGGCCTTGTAAAATCCATAGAAAAAGTTATCGCCCAATTAAAAAATGAATAAACTATTAATTATCCTTGGACCTACTGCTTCAGGTAAATCTGACTTAGCTATTAAGATAGCCAAACTTTTTAATGGAGAAATTATTTCAGCAGATTCACGCCAAGTATATAAAGAAATGAATATCGGAACAGCTAAACCATCTACAGGTAATATCCGATACCATTTATTAGATGTAATAGAACCTGACAAACGTTTCTCTGTAGCTCAATATAAAGAATTAGCTTGTAAAACTATAAAAGATATACAAAATAGAAAAAAACTACCTATTCTATGCGGTGGTACTGGCCTTTATATCTCTTCAATTATTGAAGATTGGCAATTTCCAAAAGTCCCTCCTCAGGAAAAATTAAGAGAAGAATTGGAAAAAAAATCAGTTGAACAACTTTTTAAAATTTATCAGGAATTAGATCCTGAAGGAA
>Ga0265596_1000943_pt1 | contig 14782 bp, 11 predicted proteins | sample saktaG_FD_190143 | JGI IMG/M metagenome (GOLD analysis project Ga0265596, IMG submission 190143) | Saline water microbial communities from Sakinaw Lake, British Columbia, Canada - sak_2013_06_06_60m | ecosystem: Environmental > Aquatic > Non-marine Saline and Alkaline > Saline ...
GAGATCCCGTAAAAGAAATAAAAGTGGGGTACGAGATATTAAAAGCCTTACATCTTAGGCAAAGGGGCCCAAATTTAATTTCCTGCCCAACCTGTGGAAGATGTAAAGTAGATTTAGATAAAATTGTAAAAAAAGTAGAAAAAGAGATTTGTCATATCGATAAACCATTAACTATTGCAGTTATGGGTTGTATGGTAAATGGGCCGGGTGAAGTAAGAGAAGCTGATATAGGCGTTGCATTTGATGAAGAGAAGGGAGTACTGTTTAAAAAAGGTAAGATAATCGCTAAAGATAGTGATAAAATAATAATAAGAAGATTATTGGAAGAAATTAAAAATGGGTAAAAAATGTTAGTTAAATTTCAAAAGTGCACTATTTAAGAATCAAAAGTGCACTGAATTAAGGTTAGAATTTTTTACTTTTTGACACTTAAAAGTTCTTTTTTATGCCAGAATCATACTTCAGATACACTGGATTATTTATCTGGTACAATCCGAAGCTGTATTTTCTCATGTAGTGGTGAACTAGTTTTCTCTTTAAGCTTTAGTTCTATATTTCGTCTTTTGTACCATTTCAGGTTAGTGCACTTTTGAATTTTAAATCATCAAAAAACAGTGCACTTTTGATTCTTAAATGACAAAAATGCAAATAACATTTGACAGAAGCAAAAGGACATGCTAATATTTTAAAAAATGTTAAGGAGTAAACAAGGTGGTTTCAAAAAGAGTATTTTCTAAAATAGTAAATTCCTTTAATTATTTTTTCTTCTACTTTACCACCGATGTTTATGCCTTAACATCTTAGCAGTTTAAAAACAAGATATTATAGGCATAGACATCGGTTTAATGCCTATGATATCTTTATATTTATCATATTTATATATGAAATGAAGGTCATAGGTTTTTCTATTCCTATGACCTTTTTTATTTTACATGAAAAACCGTGCCGAAAAATCATTCTTTAAAATTGTTCCCTGACATATAAATAGATTATTCGGAAGTATTCAAATATTAATTCAGTTCGATAACTTTAAAATCCAAAAGGAAATAAGATAGTGTCATTTGAGAAGTTATAAATTTTAAAATGAATTTATATAAATAAAATAAAACCAGAAGGAGGGTAAATTAAAATGATTATTGTAATGAATGGCAAAACCAATGATTCTGATTTAGACAACTTAGTTAATAAATTGAATGAAATGGGACACGAAGTGAATATTATTCGAGGAGAAAAGCGAATAGTTGTGGGAGTCATCGGGGACGTGGAAAATTTGGTTTCTGTACCTCTTTATGCCTTTACGGGGGTAGAAGAGGTAATTCGTATCATGAAACCTTACAAGTTAGCTAGCAGAGAATTCAAAAATACTGATACAACTGTTAAAGTAAAAGGGGTAACCATTGGAGGAAAAGAAGTAATAGTAATGGCCGGACCCTGCGTAGTAGAGAATGAACAGCAGATATTTAAAACAGCGCGCCAAGTGAAAGCTTTGGGGGCGAAGGTCTTGCGGGGAGGAGCCTTTAAACCTCGAACTTCCCCTTACAGTTTTCAGGGATTAGGTGAAAAAGGTTTAAAATTATTGGCAGAAGCAGGAAAAGAGAACGGTTTGGCAATTGTAACTGAAGTGATGTCAGTTAATCAGATAGATTTGGTAGCCGAATATACCGATATATTTCAAGTGGGTGCTCGTAATATGCAAAATTTCGTATTATTGAAAGAATTGGGCAAGACTAAGAAACCAGTATTGCTTAAAAGAGGTGTGTCAGCTTTTTTGGAAGAACTGTTATTATCGGCAGAATATATTTTAAGCCAGGGAAATTCTAAAGTAATATTGTGTGAAAGAGGAATCCGCACTTTTGAAAATTATACCCGCAATACATTAGATTTAAGTGCCGTTCCTGCCTTAAAGCAATTGAGCCACTTGCCGGTTATAGTAGATCCCAGTCATGGCACAGGCAGATGGAAATTGGTAAGTCCGATGGCAAAGGCAGCTATAGCCGCCGGGGCAGACGGGCTTGTTATTGAAGTACATCCTGAACCCAAAAGCTCGTTGAGCGATGGAGTTCAAACTTTAAAATTTGATACTTTTACTCAATTGGTGAAAGAATTGAAACCCATAATTCAGGCAGTAGGAAGAGAATTTGATTTACCTTAGTAATATAATATAACAGAAAATAAATAGGATAATAATAGGGACAGCTATTTTCTTTGTCATCGTCTATTTGTCCCTCCCAGCTTGACCGTGCTAAAAAATAGGGATAGAGAAGACCTAAGAGTGAAGTTGGTAAATAGGTGTCTCCCTATTTCCCCATTTGTAAGTAAATATTGTTAGTTTTAATCCTTCTGTCATTGCGAGATTTTGAAGAAAGTGTGGCAATCTCATCTCGCAACTATTTTTTAAAAAAAGAAGGGTTTCATAAAACCTTTGTCGTATTAATATTAAGATGTAGAAAAATTGAAAAGGATTAATTATTTTAACCGCTGGTGAAGAATCGATAAGATAAATATATATTCTTGAAATATGACAAACGAAACGTCCCTTTATCTTTTTTTAATTGAAGGAGGCTATTTTGAAAAGAGTACCCGAAAAAGACGTGGAACAGTTCTGGAAGAAAAAGGAAGAGGATATTGGAGAGAAAATTAAAGGGAGGAGTATGGCCCAGTTCATTGGTGGCTATCGGAACTTTTCCGGACCGATCTTGGGAATTTTATTCTATACCGAGAGCGCTTTTTATTTTCAGACTTTTCCCCGGCGAAGCTTGCTCTTTTCTTTTATGAGAGCTGAGCAGCCGGAACGCGAAGAGAACCAGTTAAATTTTAGCATTCTCTGGTCCGATGTAGAGAAGATTGATCTTCCTCCTAGAAAACATCCTTTTTTGGCACTTTTATCTCCTGCAGATTATCGGATTTTCATTGAGTATCAGAGCAACGGTCAAAAAATGACCCTAACACTGATCATGCACTGCCTGGAGGATTGCAGCAGGTTAATCGATTTTTATAAAGATCGCAAAACAAAAAAGGAATGGTAAATTATCTATCAGCCTATAATACATCCCGCAACTATTTTTTAAAAAAAGAAGGACTTTATAAACTTTTTATCGTATTAGTATTGAGATATAGAAAAATTAAGAAAGACTAATTCTTTTCACCGCTGGTGGAGATTCGATAAGGTAAATATATATTCTTAAAATATGACAAACGAAACGTCCCCTTATCTTTTTTAAAAGTATAAACTGAAACAAAGGACCTAAGTTTGGGGAAATATAATAGGGACAGACACCCATTTTCTTTTAAAATAGGCGAACTTTTTAAAGTGGATTATTCAGCGGTTTCCCAGGCTGTAAAAAGATTTGAACAAAAAAGCGAAGTTAATAATGAAATAAAAGAGGTCATGCAAAGAGTGATAACAGTTTTAAAAGAAGTATGAATGTCAAATGTTGAGACCTGCCCCCTTTATTACCTTGATAAAATTAAAGAAAATAACAAAAAGTGTTTACATCTTTTGATATTGACAATAAGTCATAACAAGATTAATCTTATAGAAATCACCTACCCCAATATTCCCGTTGCGTCACATAGGCAGGCTTAAGCACAGGATGTAAGAGATGCATGAAAGTTAGGTGAAAAATATTTATTTTTTAATTTAAGGAAAACTTATGAAATCAATATTTTTTATGTTATTTGGTGCTCTTGCTGGTAGTTTTATTGCTCTTCAAAACACTTTAAACTCTTCTTTAGGAAAAAAAACAGGATATTTTGGTTCAGTCCTTCTTCTTACAATTATAAGTACTATCACTTTAATAATTATCATATCTATTTCACCTAAAACAGCTACTTTAAAAAATGCTCCAGGTCTTTCTCAATGGTATTTATATCTTGGAGGTATTTTGGGTGTTCTTATTTTAGCTATACCAATTTTTATCCTCCCTAAAATCGGAATTTCAGCTACTTTGTCCTCAATGATTTTCGGTCAGATTATTTTAGCATTAATCCTTGATCATTTTGGTTTTATGGGCAACCCCGTTATTACTATTGATTTAAAAAAGATTTTAGGTGCTTTTCTTCTTTTGATATCAATTTTTTTAATTAATAGCAAATAGAGTCTTTTGTATAACCGGGCATATAAGTCTCAGCCGTTAAAGAGCCTTTGATTAATGTATTTGCTATGATGTAATCCATAAATTTCCCTAAAAAAAGATTTGTGAGAACCCGTCCCTCTGTCATTGCGAGATTGCTGAAGGCAAGCGCGGCAATCTCATCCCGAAACTATTTTTTAAAAAAAGAAGGATTTTTTAAATCTTTTGTCGTATTAATATTAGGGTGTAGAAAAATTGAAAAAGCTAACTCTTTTAACCACTGGGGACGATTGGATAAAATAAATATATATTCTTGAAGTGTGACAAAGAACCGTCAGACTGTGTGAAAACCAGTAATGTATTCTTTTATGAGAGCTAAACTTAAGGTCAAGCTGTCTCCTTTGGCTTCTAATAAGATGAAAAAAAACAAAGAAAGAAATACGGGTACTTCTATACCAATACTACTTTCCTTCTTTGTTTTAATCTTCTTAATATCTCTTCTGTCCCCAGAATATTGATCACCCTTTTGAGATTATAGGCCAGAAAAGATAGAGAGATTTCAGCACTAACCGAAACCTTCCTTTTGGTCAGGAAATAATAGGCTCCCCAGCCTCGTTTGATGGTGTCAAAGGGGTGCTCTACGATCATTTGTCTAAGCTTATATTTTTCCATATTCCTTTTGGTTTGTGAATCAATCCGGTCAAGGAAGTCCTGATCAACATGTCGGCAGATGGTCCTACCTTTTTTAGCTCTGGTACATCTGGCTTTTAATTGACAATCTTGACAGGCATCGGGATGACGGTATTCATAGCCAATGACCTTTCCACCTTTCTTCCTGACCCGGAAGTAATGGAGTTCCTTTAAAGCTGGGCAGAGGTAGGTATTTTTGGTTTGATCATACTGAAACTGATCAGCATAGAAGGCTTGGTCTTTGGTACCATTGGCATAGGTCTGTTTGGTGATGTAAACAGTGATCCCATTCTCGGTACATTTTTTTAAATCTTTAGCTTTGTAGTAACCCTTATCTGCTACTACTTCAAAGTTATTGTTTTCAAAGAGCTTTTTTACTCTTAGGGCCATGGGGGCCAGTTGACCCAGGTCATTGGGTTTTTGGGTTACCTTGAAGTCGGCAATTAATTTGTGTTTGGCATCAACGGTGGTTTGTACATTGTAACTTACCTCTAGATTATTATTGTTGTTAGCCATCAGCCGGGCATCGGGATCGGTAGTGGAAATCTCATTTTCTCCGCTTTGTTTTAGTTTCCTCTGGTATAATTCATGCTTTTCTTTGCGGCCTCTTAACTGCTGTATTCTTTTTTCTATTTCTTGATCATCAGGCAAGCGGTCAGGGGATTCGAGCTGATCATGATCATCCAGTTCTTTGAGATAGCCTTCGATCTTCTCATCAAGGTATTTAAGATGTCTTTCTAATTTTTTGCTGTTATAGTTGTTTTTTTTAGAATTACAGGCTCGAAACTTGGCGCCATCTATAGCCACCAGTTCCTTGCCAAATAACTCCCATTCATCGCATAATTTGGTGAAATCCCGGAAGACCTTCTTCAATGCTTTTTTGTTATCTTTTCTAAAATCGGCAATGGTCTTAAAGTCAGGTTTTAGTTTCCGGATTAACCAGATGACCTCTAAATTTCTGATGGCTTCCTGTTCTAACCTTCGGGAGGAGCGGACGCGGTTGAGGTAGCCGTAGAGGTAGAGTTTTAACATATCTTTGGGGTGATAGGGTGGTCTTCCCATTTTAGGGGTAGCTGCCCTTTGAAAGTGTAGGCTTTCCATGTCAAGCTGCTTAATATATTCATCGATAATTCGAATGGCATTGCTGTCACTGACATATTCATCGATACTTTCAGGAAAGAGTATGATTTGATTTCGGTCTTCGCCTTCTATGTACCCCATAAACCCACCTTCTTCTTTATATTTATATGGTTATATTATACCATTTTTGTGGATTTATATTAAGCCAAATGTTATACTTTTCACACAGTCTGCCGTCCCCTGACACATATGTAGCGGTTAGCGAACGGTGGCTTAGTCTTCTCCCTCGGAAAGAGAGATAAAAAAATAAATGAAAGAAATAATAGCAGGGATTTTTTATCTCCCTTTTACGGTGGCTAATTCTTCCGGATTCCTTACGGGTTAAGCGATAAGTAAAAACATACAAAAATAAAAAGTTAAAAGAAAAGAAACATTTTATTTATGTAGTTTTCACCTATCGCAGGGGGAAGAGAAAGAGAAGAGGTAGAAAAAGGGCTAGATAAAAGTACAAAACCTCTAAGTAGTTTCGAGTACATTTCTACTTGAGGTATCATATCAGCTTTCAAGTACTTTTTTATGTGAGGCAACGGGATATATAATAAAATTAAAAAAATATTGAAAAAAAAGAAGGATTTTTGAAAATTCTGTCGTATATATATTCAATATTAAAATATAATATAAAATTACCAAAAAAGTAGTGGAAGTGCATCTAGGGTTCCGTTCTCTTTTTTGCAGAGAGAAGTCTGGACCGAGCGGTGCAAAATATTTATAAATTTATAAATATTACACTTTTGGGATAAAAGCCCGAAGGATAGGTTCCATAAATAAATTAGAGACCTATCTTTTGGGCTTTTATATTTTACCAAGAAGAGGGAGGTGATAAATATTAAAATAGTTATTTACTAAGAAAGTGGTCATTAAAAATTAAAAAGGAGGTAAAAAAAATGACCCCGATTTATGCAACACTAATTTTAATTGCGATTTTAGCTTTAGGAGATTATATCTCAATAATAACAAAAGCAAAAGTTCCTATGTTATTCGTCTGTCTTTTTGGTTATCTTATCTTAGTTTGGTCTGGTATGCCCAAAGATCTAATAAGTATTTCAACCTTAGGTCCATTAGGAGGAATGTTGGTACCAATTTTAATTGTTCATATGGGCACACTTATTCCTTTTAATCAAATTAAAGAACAATGGCGCTCTATAGTAGTGGCTCTTATCGGATTAGTTATAGCCGGAGGATTTATTTTGTTGATTATATCCCCAATTTTTGGCTACAATAAAGCTGTTGCTGGCTGTGCACCGGTATTAGGAGGAATAATTGCTGCTTTAGTAACTGCCGATGGATTAAAAGCAGTTGGGCATCCCGAATTATTGGTAATAGCAATGGCTATTTTAGGTATTCAAGGACTGGTTGGAATGCCAATTGCTTCTAATGTATTGAAAAAGTATGCAGTATTGATAAAAGAAAAAATCAAACGGGGAGAAATTACTTCTGATAGTGTTTCTAAAGAGAAAGTGACAGAAGAAATACAGTATGGTACCGATGAAAATCCCAGCCCCAAATATAAAGCTTTGGTTCCAAGAAAATTCGAAGTTGATACAATAATGTTGTTCAAATTACTTCTCGGAGGAGCACTAGCCTTCTTTTTGGGTAAAATAACTCCGATTCCTTATTCTATTTGGGCTTTATTTATTGGTATGGTAGGTGCATATTTCGGTCTTTATAGAGGGAAAATGTTAAATCGGGCTAATTCATTTGGTTTAGCGATGGCTGCATTAATAATTCTTGTACTCGGTTCAATGAATAATGTTACTTTTAAATTATTTACCACCCAACTTCCTGCTATACTTTCAATTTTAGCTATTGGAACTGTCGGCTTACTCCTTGGAGGGGTTATAGGTGCAAAAATCGTCAAATGGCCAAAAGAATTATCAATTCCAGTTGTTTTAACTGCTGAATTTGGATTCCCTGGAAATTATCTGATTTCAGACGAAGTAGCCAGGTCTACAGGTTCTAATAAAAAAGAAAGAGATATTATTATGGACAAAATATTACCTCCTATGCTAGTTGGAGGATATACTACTGTAACCATTACTTCTATCATTATTGCCAGTATTTTAATAAAAACTTTACATTAATAAAAGATATTTAATATGGAGGATTAAATACTATGAAAGATAAAAAAATAGTCGTTAAAGGTACAATAATAGACGGACTTAACAAAGAACCACTTAAGCAGGGAATAATCGTAATAGAAGGAAAAACCATAACTGCCATAGGTAAAGAAGGAGAAGTAAAAATTCCTGAAGGTGCAGAGGTTTTTCAAGGGAAGACCATAATGCCAGGAATGATCGATTGCCATATACATTTCTGCTTAAACGGAGAAGCAGATTTTAATCAATTAATTGTTCAATCCAGTTTATCTACTTATGCTATTAAGGCTGTAAATTATGCAAAAAAAACAATAGAATCTGGTTTTACTACGGTTAGAGAGCTTGGTTCCCCTGCTCATATTGGCATTTCACTAAGAGATGCTGTAAAGAAAGGGATTATTCCCGGACCACGAATTCTAACTTCCGGACAACCTTTATCTATTACTGGTGGACATGGAACCTTCCTCCCCCCCTGGATACATTCAGACTTTAATTTAGGTTTATTCGCTGATGGAGTAGAAGAAGTAAGAAAAGCAGTTAGGTCTTTAATAGGAAGCGGAGTAGACTTAATAAAACTACTTGCTACTGGTGGGGTTATGGATATTGCGACTTCTCCCGGTGCCCAGAACTATAACTTAGATGAATTAAAAGTAGCTGCTGAAGAGGCTCATAAACTAGGGAGGAAAGTAGCTGCCCATGTGGAAGGATTAAGTGGAACTAAAGATTGTATTAGAGCAGGCATCGATACCTTAGAACATGGGATTGAATTAGATGATGAAGCTATTCAAATGATGATTGATAAAGGCACTTTTTTAGTCCCAACTCTTTTAGCTCCTTATAATATTGCCGAACACGGAGTTAAAGGAGGAATACCAGAATTTGCTGTAAAAAAAGATTTAGAAGTAATAAAAGTACATACTAAAAACTTTACGAAAGCCTATCAGGCTGGAGTTAAAATAGCAATGGGTACTGATATGGGAACACCTTTTAGTAAACACGGAGAAAATGCCAAAGAATTAGAGCTTATGGTTAATAATGGTATGAGTCTTATTGATGCAATTATTTCTACTACCAGGGTAGCCAGTGAAGCAATTGGTTTAGAGAAAAGTATCGGAACCTTAGAAAAAGGAAAACTGGCAGATTTAATTATTTTAGAGGGAGATCCGTTAACGGATATAAATCTACTTCAAAAGAAAGAATTAATTAAGTTGGTAATGAAAGAAGGGGAAATAGTCGTTAAAAGATAATGAAACAGCCTGTAAGTATTAGGGAAAATATTTACAGGCTGTTTCACAAAAAATTTAAAGAAGTAGTTTCCATAAATTAAAACATATTTCTTTAGATTTTTTACAAAAATTTTAATAGGTTATCTAAATCTTTTTTTCGGTGGCTAATATTTTCGGATTCCTTATGGTTGGCGATAAATAAAAACATCCATAAATAAAATATTAAAAGAAAGCAACATTTTATTTATGTAGTTTTCACCTATCGCCAGGGAAAGATATTTTTTTTCTTTTCTTTGAATTTTCTTCTCCTGGCGTTTGTAGAAGCCAGTGCCGCAAAAAATCTCATACCTGATTATTTTTGCTGTGATTTTTTACGGTGCTGAGTCTTCTATAAACGCCATCGGTGTCGCACATGTAAACTCTTAGGATAGTTTTAGTATTTTTTATACTGCTACTGCTTAAAAAATGTTAAAACGTAGAAGAACAATGATCAGGAACAGGGGGAGGAGGGAGAGGAGCCATGCGATTACCGGGAACAGAGATTTAGCCCTACGATAGAAAGTATCTAATTTAGCCCGCCTTTATATTTTTAACCCCAGCTAAAAAAGCTTTTAGTTGGTTAAAAATATAATGCTTTTTTTGCTATACATAACAAAGCTTTATCGGATAAGACAAGCGAGAAGTTGTTTCTTGTAGAATGTCCGATAGAGTCTTGTTATGTATGTGGTGGCTTTCAATTAAACTCTTTAGTAAAAAAAGCTCCTGGCGGGCGGTCGTGGTGATGAGATGACCAGAAGTTATCTACCAGGAACAAAAAGAGCTTCTTTATACTTTGAAAACTCTTTTTGAAATATAATAAGGGATATTTTTTCTAAATATTTTATAATGACTTGTAAAAATCAAGAGAAACTTAACGAATACTTACATAATCTATTTGCGATGCTATTTTGGAAAATATTATCTGCCACAATTGATTCCTGTGTGCCCTAAAGGCACCTGCACAGGTTAACAGATAATAATTCCACATTCTACGGAACCTTTCATCATAATATATTTTAATTTTATCCCAATTTTGATTAAAGTTTTTATGCCATATCATTAAGGTTTTATCATAATGGGTTCCAAAATTGTGCCAATCTTCGAGTTTAAATATGCCTTCATATGCTTTGGTGATTTGAGTTGCCGAAGGGAGCATTCCATTGGGAAATATATATTTATTCATCCAGGAACTAATAAATTTAGCTGATTTGTTACTTCCAATAGTGTGCAATAAAAACAGACCGTCTTCTTTCAGGCATTGGTCAACTACTTTAAAAAATTGTTTGTAGTTTTTATAGCCTACATGTTCGAACATACCTACAGAAACAATACAATCGAACTTTTCTTTAAGAGCCCTATAATCCTGCAATCTTATTTCAATATCAAAACCTTTACACAGTTCTCTTGCAAGTTTTACTTGTTCTTTGGATACTGTAATGCCTACTACCTTAACCTGATATTTTTCTGCAGCAAATTTTGCAAGACTTCCCCAGCCACAACCAATATCCAAAACTGTCATGCCTGGCTTTAATTTCAGCTTTTTACAAATCAGGTCTAATTTAGCTTCTTGAGCTTCATCCAGGGTTTTGGCATTTTTCCAATAACCACAGCTATAATTCATTCTTTTATCAAGCATTAATTTAAAAAGTGCATTACCTGTATCATAATGGCGTTCTCCAATCACGTAGGCTTTTGATTTTCTTTGCTGGTTTACTATTCTGGCTTTAATGGTATCCCATAAAAGACCCTTTGAAATTTTAATTTTAGTATCTAACTTTTCTTTAAAAACTTTATCAACTAATTGATCAAGTGCCGCGCATTCCCACCACCCATCCATATATGCTTCGCCGATAGCAAGAATTCCACCTGCCAAAATCCTTGAATATAAATCCTGATTAATGACCTTTATATCCCAGGACCTTTTTCCATTAATTTTAATATCTGCCCGAGTAAGAAGTTCCTGCATTGTCTGTTTTATATCTTTTTTTACCATTTTATGTTACCCATATCCTTTCTTTGAAGATATTAATAAAATAATATGAATCTAAATTTATAATTAAATCTTCGAAAAGAATAATTTCAAGAATTAACATGTGGCAGAAGATACTCATCGATTTCTATCTAATTAAATTATATATATAATTTATACTCTTGTATATAGGGAGGTGCTTCTTGTACCGAGAAGGATCCCTTTATAGTTTTATAAAAAAAGGAGTATTTATAAGGAAATCAGAGGAATAGGAAGCTTTATAGATTATAAAGGGCAATAATGCTCTAATATTGACTATTATATTAAAATATGATAATATGTTCATATACAACACTTAGGTTTGCTTGAATTAAAACCTGTCCTCGACCTGATCGGGGATTCAAAAAAAGGAGGTGAAAAATATAATGGCCACTGAATTAGGAGAAGTAACCACTTATAAGAGACTGTATATGCAGTTTAGAGATAGTATCGGTAAATCAGTAAATTTAACCTTAAATAACCCTAAAAACTTGGATGATGGAGATTACGTTGATTTTCCGGCACAGGATGCAGCTATTGAAGGAGTTATGGATACTATAATTGCTAAGAATATCTTCCATAATAATGATAATGACTTAGTAACCAAAATCAATGCTCGGATACTTGATTATAAGTCTACTGATGTTATGGATGTAGGAGCTTAAAAACTAGTCGTTAGTGAATAGTGAATAGTCGTTAGCCAGAAAAGTGAGAAATCAAAAAAGTGGGCTAATGGCTAAAATATAAATTAATATAATAATCTTCCTTGGAGGGCTCCGCGGACCTTCCCGGGGAGAGAGAAAGGAGTAATAAATGTTAGTAGTATTTATCACTAAATATCTATTAGATTTCACTCTTGTTTTTCTGGTTGGCTTGCTCTCTAAATTTATGATCAACAAGTTTGGCCATGATAGGGCAGACAAAATAAAAGAGGCTATTCTTGCGGCTATGTTCTGGGCCGAAGAAGAGCTGGGAATAGGGAATGGTGAGGAAAAATGGAAAATAGCCTGGGTAAAATTAATTGAAATATTAAGGAAACAAAAAGTAGAATTAAAAGAGGGTGAAATTTCCTATGTAAAGGATCTTATGAAAGCTACTGTCCCGGAGGTGAACGAAATAATATATAAGGCTATGCCTGATGTAGTAAGAAATGGCAGGACTTTAAAATATAAATAAATTATGGGTATAATTAATGATATAGAATTAACTGAATATTTTTCTTTATATGAATTTGAATGTCCCTGCTGCCGGCGGGTTATGTTATCTCCGGACCTTTTTGCCAGGTTAAATCATTTAAGGATGGTTATAAATAGGCCAGTATATATCAATTCCGGTTACCGCTGTAAAGAAGAAAATCATAGGGTCGGGGGAGTTTCCGGTTCTTACCATCTCCTGGGTATGGCGGCAGACATCCACGTAAAAGATTTTTTACTTTATGATCTTCTTCTTTATGCTCAGGAAATAGGGTTTAATGGTATTGGATTTTATGAAAAGAAAAATTTCTTACATCTGGATATTAGGCCTGGGCCAAAACGGGTTTGGAAAGGAAGTAAATTAATTGGATATTGAATATGTACTAAAATTAATAGCAAATAACGGCTTTCCCCTGGTACTTTCTATATACCTGGTGTGGAAATTAGAGTTTTTTATTAATGAAATAATCAAGAATCAAAAGGAATTTTCCCAGAATATTACTGTTGAAATACGAGAAATAAAGAAAACAATCAATGATTTACGGGTTGATTTTGCTAAAAATCAATGAGTTTGCCTCGTGGAGACAGGAAACCCTTGATATATAACAATGTCATTAACTTAAGGTGTACGTATTAATGAACTACCTCGCAGCAAGCTGACGGGGTATCTCCAATCAGGTCTGTTTCTATCTTATCTCAGCAAGCTGCGGGGAATTAGACCCTAACAGAGATTAGAGTAAGCGTTTTGAATAATCCGTAATGGTTTTTTCAAAAGGCTTACTTTTTTTGAACATACCTTTAGAAGGAGTTTGTCATTTGTATCTATTCTTCAATTCTGTTTGAATTCTAAAAACTTCTTTTGTTTACATTTGAATAAGTACCAGATAATTGCCCCTTAGTGCGTACATAATGTCGTCCATTACGTACCGGAAGGATGTTACTTGATATTTCTACTATAATTTCATCAAATATCTCTTTTTTCCTTCCCTTATCCTCTTCTAGTATAAAACGAATTAATTCTTCCTTCATAATTCCAATAGCAATATTTTTATTAATCTCCATTTTATACTTGTATTTTTGATGATTTTTAATATTAAACTCTAACTTAGCATCTAGAAGAATATCATGTATAACATTGCATAGATACACCGTAGCGTAAATATCCTGTTCAATCATAATAGGCTTGGTTCCGGTAAAATTTTCAATAAAAAGCTTATTCTTTAACACATCATATGCAGTTTCTATTTCCCAGCGTAATCTATATAAATATATAATTTCAGATGTATTGAATTCTTCCATTGGAAGATTCGTAGCCAAATATTCCATGCTGCCATTATCTAATTCAAATCGCACAAATCTTAATGGTATAGAACCTGTCTTTGCTAATTTGTCAGCTGTTTGCGTTCCTTTATGTGGAGATAATCTGGATTTATCAAACATAATATTGACATATTCATCATCGGTAGTCATAGAGAGCTGTTCTTTTTTGAATACAGTTGCTCCAATTCGTATTAAAAAGCTTTCATTGCGTTTCATCAAGTCAATAAAAAATTCACCAGAGGGGTATCCTCGATCAAAGATTACTATTCGAGGTTTCTCGCCGGTAATAGAGTTGCATTTATCAATATGTAAAAGCGCTTGATTCCGTTCACTAAATTTCCATTTATTAATAGTACAATCAATAATCATTTTATTTAGTACATCAAAAAGACATGATATTCCAAGCTGCGCTTGTGGCTTTGCATTTTTGTGTGATGCATTTCCGTATAATTCTACGTTTTGGACAGTATTTGGCACATTAACAGATGAGCCATCTACCGCCAGGATAAGATAACCTTTTAATCTCTGAACCATAGTCGTATCTTTGTAAAAATTTCTTACATGGAAATCACTGAGTTCAAGAAAAACTTCTGGATTCAGTTTTTGACGCTGTTTTAGGTATCCGGGCTTGGATATGCTGATTTTGGATTTAATTGATTTGATAAAACTTCTTATCTCCATGGTAAGCGTACGCCCCTTTCTGCTCAAAATTGAAAGAAGAAGTCGATGTAATGGAAGTTTTCTGTTTCTAGTAAAATGAGAATCTTTAATTGCCTTACAATGTTTGATAAAACAAATTGTATTTGAATGGTTTATATCCATTGTAACACGTAGATTAGAATGTTTCACTACAATCACATCCTTTTTGATTCATCGTCATCATAAACAAGACGAGGTTTCTTTTTTGCATATGCAGCTTTTAAATAGGGAATCTGATCTTCGGTGACTGGTCCAAGATAAGCTATTACTGTTTGTTTTACCTGGTTGTTTTCTCTTT
>Ga0265596_1000944_pt1 | contig 14774 bp, 6 predicted proteins | sample saktaG_FD_190143 | JGI IMG/M metagenome (GOLD analysis project Ga0265596, IMG submission 190143) | Saline water microbial communities from Sakinaw Lake, British Columbia, Canada - sak_2013_06_06_60m | ecosystem: Environmental > Aquatic > Non-marine Saline and Alkaline > Saline ...
CAGCTCTTTTCCGTTGTAAAGATATTTGTTTTTGTAATCCAGTCCGGTTTCATAGCATAAACCGTTCATCTGCATTCCAAAGGGGTAATAAGAGTCTTCCTGTATTAGACCACCGTTTTCGTTAAATGTTATCCTGGTATTGCCCAAATGATCTTTAAGAAAATATTGGTATTCATAAGTTCTATTGCTGTTCACCATTATCCTTCCTTTATTGGTTAATATATATCTTATTTCATTATCTTCATAAACAAAGTTACCAATATAATCCAATGTTTTTTCTGTTGCATTATTTATTTTTGTTTGTTTTCTCAGTTTTATACCTGCAGCATCATAAAGATAGTTAATTTCGTTGGTAGCATCGGTATTATTACTTATTTGTTGTGGCAAATTTAAATAATTATATTCATTTATCTCCAGATTATTTTTATTCAAATCGGAAATCATGTTTCCATTATTATCGTAAGTATATTCCAAACTGCTAAATGAACCATTATCAGAAAAGCCATTGTTCTGATGATCGGAATCATCAATATCATTAACACTTTTCAGTTGATTGCCTGTACCTGTATAGGAATAACTCAATTCATCAATAAGAGCATAACTTGACCTCTCACTCAGTTTACCTTCGCGGGATAAAAATTCCAGATTTCCATTTTTATCATAATCATAACTTGTATTATAATTTCCTGTTCCGCTGTATTCGGCTGTGCTTATCCTGTTTACACCATCATAGTTGAAATTATATGTATTGGCACTAAACATGGCTGACTTCCATTCCATTGATGAAATGTTCCCGTTAAATTGGGGATAAGTACCGGATGTATAACCGAGGTTTAAGGCGAACAAGTCGTTTCCTAATGCGTTTTTATCATTAATATCTGTAAGCCAGCCACGGATATTATATTTATAATTTACAGTTTGTAAAGAATTATTGCTGCCTCCATGCAGGTGCTTTCTTTTAACACGTCCCAGTTCATCATATTTTTGTTCGCTGACAGTTATACAGCTTTCATTATTAATTTTATGTTTGGTTTTTATCAGGCGTTTGCCGTTATCATATTCAAATTCATTTTGGATAATAATACTTTGAGTGCCGTTATTATGATTTTCTTTAGTAAGAAGTATATCGCCGGTAAAGTTAATTTTATTTGAAACAATATCCAATCCACCCAAATGATTATCAGCAATTACCTGGATTAATTGTTTATACTTATCATAATAGTTAGCACTTATTAAATACTCCATTCCGCTTTCAAGTGTAATTTCCGAATTGGGCAAAATTTTAGTTTTAACAGCAGTTAGCTGTCCTTTTGTATCGGTAGTAAGGGGATACATAAAACTAATCTCAGTATCTACAAAATCATACCTTCCGCCTAATTGGTTAACATAATCGTGATTATCGTAATAAGTTACGCTGTAGACTTCGCAATCAGCACTTGTTATATCAGGAAAAGCATCGTTTGTATAACCGTGTTCAAAGCTAAGATTTGCTTCTTCAAAAAAATTGCTGTTAGCATTCACAAGAGTTTGCATTTGATCCTGGTTAAAATTTTCTGTATGGTGATATTTACCTGTCATAACAGGACGGTTAAAAACATCATATTTTGTAAACAGCCAGTCATTGTTAGTTCTCATATTTCCATCCTGGGTAAGTACCAATTGGTCTCTTTTGTTATAAACAAAATATACAGGGTTAGCCCCGGGTAGTTTTTTTAATTTCATTCGCTTTCGGTCATCGTATTCGTAATAATAACAATAATCCTGAATAGTTTGGTTGTTATAAATGGTTCCTATTAATCCGCTTGAACCTATAAAAATACTACTTGCGGCAGGAGGTAAAACATATCGCAATAGCCCGAAATCGTCATAAACATAATAAGTTTTAAGCCAATCACTACCATCATAAGATTTTTTCATTACAAGCTTTCCCTGCAGGTTTTTATAGTCAATTGTTTCATTTTCGTCTTCATCACTTGTGCTTGTCTTATACAGTTTTTTTTCAGCGTAGCATCCCTCTTTTTTCAGTTGATTGTTTGATGTTACCGAAAACAAAAATACTTCCGTACCGGCATTGGTCCCATATTGAAATTCCTTTTCGTGCCCACCGTCGGGTTTCCATGCCTCTCCAGGTGCACTTTGTTTCATTACACGGTTTAAAGGTGAATTGTCGAAATCTTTTTCGGTAAAAGTAATACCCTGTTCATTTGGATAAAAATAATCATAAAAACTAAGTTGCTCAGTAATTACATCCGGACGAAAACCTCCCGGACCATCATCACCACCTTGCGTAATTGCGTAAGATAAATATCCTCTTTTTAATCTTCCCAAATCATCATAAATAATTGACTGAATAATATCGGTATTAGCCGGAGAACCTTTAACTGTAACCTGTTGTATCTCCCTTCCCAGTCCATCATAATAGGTAATGTTCTCAGCCCATTTTGAATAGTCGAGTCCATTGTGCGAAGGTGGAGTAGTGGTTTTATGATCGTGAATAGGTGTAAACTGCCTGATATAATTTATGTTAAATTCGCCATTGGTAACCGGGATGCCGCCATTAAAAGGAATGTCAGGATCAATATAAGCAATAAAATCGGTATGCCCTTGGCTATCGAACCCGGGAATAAAGGTCAGGGATATCCTTGCTTTTTCAACATCGTTTTCATAATGGTCAATTACACGGTTATTCCAGCCGTCGTCTCCGGTTTGGGAAATTGCAAATAATGGGAAAACTAAAGATATTATATATAAAACATGTTTCATAACATAAGAAGTTTCAGTTAATAATTATTCATCTTTATAGTGATAATCAATGTGCTTTATGATATTACCGTTATGGTCTTTAATGGTTTCAAGCCTGTTAAAGCTGTCGTAATAATAATAAGTTGTTATGCCGGAAGGGTCGGTTTCGGTTTCCAAGCCTACTAATGATATAAAAGTGTATGATGTTATAAAAGCATTCGAGAGGGCTGTGCGTAAATTATCAAAAACGGTCATTAATTCAGTGCCGGTTTTCTCTTGGAGTTGTTCATAAGTACAACCTATATTAGCTTCAACTTCGCTGTATGTTGAATTCTCGATTTTAGCAATAGGATAGGAGTAATTATAGCCAAATAGATAGGTGATATTTATGTTGTCTGCGTCATGATGCTGGAGAGGATTACCAAGAGCATCGTACTCGTCATAGTAGGTTTTGACTTCATAACCTGAATATATCAATTCTCCCTGAGAATTGATTAATGTTTCGTTAGGATTTTGTGGCTGAATAAATTCTGCGGATAAAGAAATAGCAGGCAATGTCTGAACAGAAGGATAGGTGTCGAATAAAGTAAAATTTCCAAATAGCTGGTAAGTTATATTGTTATCAATTATCTGTTCCTGTTGTTCAACTAATTGAAGCTGATTTTTTGCAGAGAGCTGTAAAAGTGATGAAGCATAATTATCACTATTACTCACCTGATTATCCAAACACTGCTGGTAGTTTTGAAATACTGTTAAAAGGTTTTGTAGGTATGAACTATATTCATCTTTTATACAATCAATGCAATCTTCACTACCACCATATTCGAAATCATAACAAACATCTGCGTTTAAGCAATTTTGTTCTAAATTAGTGATATATTGATCATAAGCCGAAGCCCTATCTGCTTCATAGTCTACAAAGCAATCAGCATCTGAATAGTCATTGGTATATTTGTACACTGTTTGTTTAGATTGACCATTACTCAATTCTTGTTTAATGTTATTAATTTTGCTCTTGTTGTAATGGGGAAGATTTTCAGAATAGCTATATGTATATTGATATATTAATTGTTGCCCGTTAAAGTATGAGGTAATGGTTTTGCTTTCAAGGTTTTTAAAAACAGATGTGTAACACTGTGCTCCCCAACGCAATTTTCGATATTCAAGTCCTGGTGAATAAATGTAAACCTCCCCTCCTCCGGGGAGGACAAGAATACCAATAACATCATCTTCCGGTATGTCAAAAAGAAAATAGGTATATGCCCTCATTCCAAATATTTGATCGATGTCTGTTCCTAACTGATAATTATAATCAACTGATTGAATCAATTCGTTTTCATTGTTGTAATGTTCTTCCTTTAATAAACTCCCCCTGTACCAATCAAAATCTGGAGTTAAAAGGTCCGGATGCCTATCTCTTATTTTATTATCAGTTAAGAAGACCCATTCTTGTGTAAGAGGCCAATATCCAGTAATTTGATCCTCCAACCATATTAAAGATTTTGGTTTTTTATAAATATAATCATCAAGCTCAGTGTGATAAACATCTTCATATTGATAATAGTTTCCGGAGAAATCAAAATGGTAAACAGATTGATAATTTTGTGATGCATCCTGGTGATTAATAAATTCTTTTGTTACTTTCTTATACCCAACTTCAGTATCTGCCTGATTCCTAACTTCTGCATAGACGGAAGTTGCCCATTTAAGCCTATTCGAGTTGGGATTAATGTGATTAATAGGTGCATTATTATACAGTCCTTCATCGAATTTGAATATTTCCGGTAAGGCAGCAACTAAACCTGTAGTTGTGTCTGCATTTGAATATTTGTATGTTGTTGTAATTAAATTATTAGTTTGATTATCTGATGAGAAATTTTTATGAATTTTTTTCACACGAGTTCCCGGTCCAGAAACATCCTGGCCATCATACCTGAATTTATTTAACTCATATTCTATTATATCCGAACCACCAGTTGGATAATTGATCTTTTGAAGCAAATATATACTAACACCCGAAAAATCAGGGGTCATATCATATCCGTCTATTATATAACATTCACCCTGATGTGACGTCCTTGGATAAATGCTATAAATACTGTTAAAAAGAGGATTAGCCCCATCGTCAGGATACATGTAATATTTGGGCTTGGAAATTCGAAGATTATAACTACCTGAGAGATACTTATAATATCCCCAAATATCTCTATAGTGTGAAAAGTACGATGGTAAATCAACACTGTTACCATTTTGATCCGTTTCAATATAGGAAAAGCTATAAGGTGGTAAAGATTCCCCGTTTTTGTTAATCTCTGTTATGTTATCCAGTTTAAGTCGTTTCCAAGATGCTTCTCCCCAATACGAACCATGTTGCTGTTCAAAATAGGAATGGTTTAGTTGTATCTGTTTGATAATTTGGTTATTTGCATCTCTTATTATAATATTATCCAGAGAATAACCGTTTAAACTTGGATTATCATTCATATCTTCACGCTTATAAGTGCTTTTATTAAACTGAATAGTGTTTCCGTTCCATTCAATGGAAGTTATTCGGTTTCTTGTTTCGTTAATTTTATGAAACGATCTATTAACTTTGACATATATATCCGGATTGTAAGGATCTGATATCGCACCATCATAAAGACGTGTAGAATTAAAATACGACTCGTTTATTGAGGAATAATACAGGGTGTTATCAGACTCGTAGTTGAATAATATTTCCTGATTGTTTAGGAAAATTATTTTTTCTAAATGCCATGCGGAAACATAGCCTTCTTCAGTATATGAAATATGTGTCCCTCCACTTCTTGATTGAATAAAGCCAGCTGGCTTGTATTGGTATTGAGGCTTTATACTCCATTCTGGATATGGCTGCATTATATCTATTAAATTATAGATATATTTAATTCCATTTTCATCAACAATTGTAAAACTGGAATTACTCCAATCCCCTGCTTGATTAGTAGTGGGATTAGCAAAAAGAATTTGATTGTTGCTTTTAGGGATTTGATGGATATTACCTTTTCTGTCAAAAACAAATTTTCCTGACTGCCTACCTGTATTGTAGGTGAAAATATCTGGCATTCCATCAAAATAATTTTCAGCAATATGCCTTAAATCCAAGTAAGCATCATCATTTTCTTCTGAATTAATTCCATAAACATGAGCACCTCCATTAGCTCCATCGGGAGAATCCATGCCTTCCCAATAATTCGGGTCAGCAAAGAGATGGTCGTAAATATTATCTTCTATACCTCCCTCAAGAAAAAGATTGAATAATTCATTACCACCGTGCCCCAGGAATCCACCACAATTTGATTCATCGGGTATTCCTTGTACACTCCTTTTAATTATACCTGGGACATTTAATTCCCAACCAAGTCCAATCCAAGACGCCATTTGCTCAAGTTTAAAACCACTAGATCCATAATGTAGGCTAATAGGATATTCGAAACCATTAACTTTTATGGTGTAAATAGGAATATTTACATTAAGCCTTCCCCGGAACATATCTACTTCCGATAGATTACGTACAGGAGAACCAAATACATAGGTCTCATTGTTAAAATAATCACCATATGTTATCTGTGATGTGTAATTTACCAAGTTGGGATCTTGACTGAATAATAGTTTATGAAAAATTAAAAGGACTAATATGCAATATTTTTTTTTCTTCATTGTTGTACATTTATTTCGGATAAAATTCCAGTTTCAAATATTTTTCTGTCCATAAGTTAACACTGAAATAAAAATCATAAAAGAAAATAAAACTATTTTATTTTTCATTGTTTTAATCAATTAATTAATTATCTACTTTAATAAATTTAACTGATATTCTGATATTACCATTTATGACTAACAAATAATAATCTCCACTATTTAGACCATTTAAACTTATTTCTTCTTTTAAAAATCTATTATTTGTTGAATATGTCTGTTTTAATATTTTCTCACCTTTAATTGAAGTAATAATAACTTCAGCATTATGAACCGGGTCTAAATTTTCTATTTGTAATGTAATATAATCCTTCGCCGGATTTGGATAAACACTGACTATTAATTCCCTCTCTGCATTATTATCATTATCTAATCCATCAGTTGCAAGTATTTTATTTTCAACTACCTTAATCAATACTTCATCTGCTGAAACACATTCATTTTCGTCAGCAACCTCAACCCAATAGTGATACTCTCCGGGATTTTTTTGTTCAGTATTTATATCAAGAAAAGATAATGTTGAATTATCACTCCATAAATACTCTTTCATGCCATTTAAAGCGTAAAGTGTAATTGTTTCTCCCCTGGTAAGAATGTAAGGACCTCCCAAATCAACTAATGGCGGGGTGTTTAATTCTACAAATATGGTATCCCTTGAAATGCAATGATGTTCATCAATTACCTCAATAGTGTATATTCCTGTTGAATCAATTTTCAGTTTATTGCAGCCAGGTTTCCCGTTCCATGAATATTCGATAAAATTGCTGTCAGCAACAATTATAAAACTTTCACCGCAAAGGATTGTATCGGCGGGCAGGCATATTTTTATAGCTGCATCACAATCGTATAGTTTGGAAAGGAAAAAATCTTCTTCCCTTGCATTTTTAGTTTCTTCTTCTATTATTTTTAAAAAGCGAGTAAAATTGCCGGCGAGATAAATATAATTTGTTTTATCAATAATAAGTTTTCTCCCAAAATCAGTATTTGTGTCACCAATGGACTCAATAAATCGTAAATCGCCATTAGCATCATATTTTGCTAGAAAAATGTCACTTGAAAAATTTGATGAATTTATCCGGTTCTCTTTCTTATGAATCTCACCTCTGTATGTTCCGGTCAAATAAATATTGTTAGAATTATTAACAGCTATTGCACTTTGATAGTCATTGGCAAAACCTCCAAAACTTTCAGCCCATATTATTTTACAATTCTTATCATATTTTATCAAGAAAACATCTAAAAGTCCATTTGATATTATACTATGTTCTTTGTCTAATTGGATTTCATCTGAGAATGAACCGGCTAAAAGAATATTATTCTTACTATCAATTGAAATATTTTGTCCGTAATCATCGTAGATACTTCCAATTTGTTCGATGAAAATTACTTGAAGCTTGTTGTTTAATTTAATGAGGAAAGCATCTTTTCTTCCCTGTGATTTTAAAACATTATCGCTAACAATCAGCTCTTTTTCAAATGAACCGGTAAGAAAGATTTCATTTTTTTTATTGATGGCTATATCATTAATCAGGTCGTTTGCTTTTCCTTCAAAAACTTTTGAAGTAATTAATTCACCCTTATCATTGAATTTTGCTATCAGAATGTCAGTAAAATATTTACTTTGATATGTTGTACTGTCAATATTAAGTAATCCGGTGAAAGAACCTGCAAATATCAAATTATCTTCACTATCGTTTTCAAGGAATAGTTTAGTGTTTGAAAATTTCCCATTAATTTGTTTTGACCAAACAAAATCACCATTATTGTCCATTTTAATAATAAAAGCATTTTTGCTTTTGCTTGAAATTAGAGTTTGTTTGCCTGTATTAATTTCACCTTTAAAATTTCCGCAAGTATAAATTGAACCTGACAAATCAGTACTAATAGAGGAGATGTAACAATAATCATTGCATTTAATTTGACGTAACCAGACATTTTCTCCGTTAGTATTAAATTTGGCAATAAATATATTATTATCTCCGGTTAATTTTTTCGAATCCTCGTTAAGTTTAGTCGATGCCGTAAAATTACCTGCAAGATATGTAGAACCATCTTTACCGGTAATCATATCGCATACAACATCCCAATCATCTCCTGTGGAATTTATTAACCATTCCGGACTTATGCAATTTTGTGCATAAGTATTTTGCAAGAAAATACAAATAGCTATTAGTAAAATATATTGTTTGAGTTTTTTCATTTCTTTTCAATTAACTTTTTTAGCAGGCCTATGTCTTTTTGTTGTTTGTCAATTATCTTTTGTTGTTCAATAAGATAGAGTGTTAATTCTTCAATTTTTCTTAATAATAAATCATCCATTTCCCCTACGTTGTAGCCATTTTCTTTAAATTCATCAGCCGATGGCACATCAGGTAAATGATTATGTTTGCCGATGTAGCTTTCAACTTCGGATAATGGTTTTAGGTCATAATCATCATAAAACACATAATCTGAAGAAAGGACATTTCCAATAATTTTCAATTCTTCTGCTAAGATTTTTCCATTAACAGCCAGTCTGTAACCGTTTGTTTCGAGAGTGCCTATTCCAACATTTCCTTCATTAGTGATAATCATTGGCATGTTGTATTCAATAGGAATAGCGGGATCACCACTTGGTGCTGTCCAGAAATTTATATCACCATTTTTACCAAACCTAATACATGAAACTTCATCATCAACAATTCTCTTATCACCCGTACCATCTGTGTCATCCTTATCACCTCCATCCCAATAAACATTATAACCAATAAACTTAGTGCCTCCACTATGAAAAGTAAATAGTTCACCAACTTGTAACTTTTCGTAAGGAGTATCCGTTCCAATACCTACTTTACCTTTCACAATAAATCCGTTTTCTTCCGGATTAGTGAACTTATTATAACCAATTGATACGTAACCGTTATTAATTTGTAATTTTGATTGTGGTTTTGAAGTTCCGATGCCTATGTTTCCGTTTAACCTATAAATATTATTACCTAATCCCATAGTCCATAAGGATTGAGATCCAGGTGCCCAATCTGCATTTCCAAATGCATCGCATGTTAAAACATACCCATTGTGTGCATTTACAGTAGGCATAACAAATCCTTTGGTCAATAATCCTCCGTTTATATCTAAGGTAGCCATCGGGTTTGTTGTTCCTATACCGACTTTGCCGAATTCCTGACCATAGGGTGTTGGTCCAACAAAAAAAGTTGGTTTTGAGCTTTGAAACCCAATCATCAGACTGGTGGGGATATTATTTATTAATGGGTTTTCCGGGTCGGAGTTACCAATAGTGATAGTTCTACTAGCGGCTGTTTGCACATAATGACCAATTGCTACTGTTCCTTCAACATTTGCAATTGCATGATCACCAATAGCATATGACAAACTATTTGCCCGGCAACTTCTGCCAATAGCAACAGCATAATGTCCAATAGCCTCCGAAAATTTACCCATTGAGATAGAACTAATCCCATCCGAAAAATCCTCTAAACCGGAAGAAAAAGAATAATCGCCAAATGCCCGGGAACCAAATCCAATTGCTGTTGATTTGTAGCCTGTTGCAGTATTGCCTTCACATTGCATACAGTTTTGTGCTTGAATATGTGAAAAACTCATAATTATAATACTTATAATAATAACAGGCACTCCTGTTTTTGATAATGATAAATTATTCATAGCATTTCCTTTTATTAAATTTTTAAATTACAGTTATTGTTCTTTTATATTTTTATTTTAGTAAAAGACTAATTACATTAAATTCAAGTGAATATTAATGATCATAATTTCACCCACTTTCCACCTTTAATAACACTATTTTTTTTGATAATTGTGTATATATATATTCCAGGCAATAGCCTTGAACAGTTAATTATGGTGTTGTACGATTTTAGCTTCCGCTTAAATATTAATTTTCCCTGCATGTCATATAAATAAAACAAAACATTATCAATTTCGACATTAACCTTAAATCTGTCTTTGCAAGGATTAGGATAAATCATCACAGGTTCCTTATTAATAGAAATAGCATCAGGTATTTCTGTTATCAAATCTTCCCTTTTAAGTTTAAGGATAAAAATATCAAACTCTTCTTCTTGCTGAACTTGATAATCGTATCTACATGCAGCTACAAGACAACCACCATCGGAAGTGCTTAAAATATTGTAGGTTACATAGTAAGCATCCCCTCCTATAAAATATTCCGATCTTGCGTTAAGATCATTCTTTAACTGCCATATTGAAATCCATGAAACTTCATCCGGGAAAAAATCAAAAACTATATTGTGTGTGCCTGTAAGAAATATACTATCGTTCGAAATAAAATCTAATGCCTGCACAACTGCAGGGTAGTTTATTGTATCAATAGCTCCATATCTGTGGATATCCATATTTGAAAATGAAGTATCAGTTTCAGAGATGCCAATATCATCACGCTGTGGATGAATAAAATAAGAGTAGCAAGCTGAAAAAAGTAATGTGCTATCAGTAAACCACTTTGCGTTCATATACAAATCGGCATATTCTGGTAACAAGTTGCTATATTTAAAAGTATAAGCCGTATCAATTATTAATCTTGAGCCGTTAGAAGTATTATTATAACCTGTACCAAATATATATATATTTGAACTGTCAGTTGAGTAAACAGCATCTCCTATCTCTTGCCCGTTTCCAAGTTCGGTAAACTGTTTTGTTTTTAACAAATCCCCATTTTCATTTATCTTGCACAGCATTAAGTTCCAATTATAATCCTTATATACTTCGTTGATTATATGATATCCTTTACCCTTAGCAAGTGGCAATATCTTTCTTTGGTAAATAGCTTTAACATCAAGTTCATGTTTTCTGTACCATAAAACATTCAGATTTGTATCAAGTTTTACAATAAGCAGTTTCTTATAGTAATCAGGTGGAAATGCGGCTGATCCGAAAACTAAATAATTGCCATCATTGCATCTTTCAATCCTGTGAAAAATAAAAACCGTATCGGCGATACAATATTTTTTTATAATTGTATCGCCCTGGGGACTAATTCTGATGATCAAACCTTTGTAATCTTGTGGTGTATTATAATCTCCCTGGTAACCTACCGCAAGGAAACCACCTGTTTCCTCTTCAAGCAAATCCATAACAACCTCGTTAACAGGGTTTGACACAACAAGCTCAAAGGAATTTTGCGCATGCAATAAAAATTGCAAAATTGAAAATAATAACAAAAATAAAATCTGTAAATACATAGTCCTTTCAATTAATCAATTGCAAGTGGGTAATGAGCATTTATTGAAGTACTTTCTATCACATGCTTTATGCCAAATGTAAAGTTTAATTCGTGTTTTATTCTATATGGATTATATTGTGTTTTATGATCAAAAAAGCAATTTTCAAAATCCTTTCCATCAGGATTGGTAGTTGGATTATCTCTCCAATACAATAAAACATATTCGGCTCCATCCAGATAAAAATCCATTTCGTGAATACCGGAGCTATTCTGGTCATAATCAAGGCATTTTGTTTCATCATCTATAGTATTAATCTCGTTATCGGCATAAAAAATTCTATAGTCACAATAATTGTCCGGCGTATAATCAATTTGAAAAGAACTATAGACAGGACTATAGATTTCAGAATTTGAAAACCAAACGCGATAGTTTGGTGGAAATGCGGGCAGGTATTTAAAATATATTTCATGCTCTAGAATATTTGGTGCCCCATTTTCACCTGTACCATCACACCTGTAGGAATTTCTTTTATACCAATATTCATCTTCAATGCTGAAATTACCGGAAGAACCAATAATACTGCCACTGGAGGTTCCGGTACTAATCTGGGAAATAATCCTGATCTGTCTGTGATTATTTGCGTTTGTTCCCATGTCTTCAAAAACAACAGCTACAAGTTTCTTTGTGCTATCGGAAATTGCTCTGTATTTTAATCTTACCTTGTCAACAGCATCGTTATATGCAATTAACACATCATCGAACAACACTTCACTTTCAGTATCAACAGGAAATTCCGTATAAGTTGTATCCCAATGCATCTTATTGTACTCACTTGTGGAAAAGCAATAAGTATAATTAAAAGTAGCATCAATGTAAAAGAAAGCCGAGTCTATTGTCACTTTTTCCCCGCTTTTCAAACTCAAACCATTCCGGTTTTGCTCAGCAAGGTCAATAAAACGATGTATCTTATTAATAAGAAAATACTCATCCTGATCTTGTTGAGAATCAATATTAGCGTTGTCAATTTTCTCTTTTGAACATCTTTGAAAAACCAAAACGGCAAAAATGATTGCCATAATACATGCAATAAATAAATTTATTTTTTTCATAACTCAAAAATTTAATTAATAAAAAGATAATTTTATTCTTAATACAAAAAATTAGAATTTGTCACATGATATTTATATATTAATTCTAAAAACAGCTAAAAAGAAACCCTTTTGCGTAATTATTTTAAAATATATTCCAATAAAATCAGTTATAAATTTGTAAATTTGTTCATGAAAATTTATTTGGATTTTTTTATTATATATTAAATGAATAGGACAAAATTTATAATATTAATTCTTGTTTTTTTTGCTATACAGAATTTCACTTATTCTCAATCAGGCAAACTGTTGCGTGTTGAAATAAATACCCGATTAGACTATGAAATATTTAAGCTTATACCATGTGGTGAATCAGGATTACTGCTTTTTTACGAAAGTACCGAGCAGGCTTATGAAGACAGTAAAAACTGGTATTTTACATTTTATGACTCGAATTTAAAAGAAATGTGGACAAAGATTGTTCCGATTGTCAATGATTTAAAATATAAAAAGTTTGTTAGAGAGGGGAATACCGTATTTATGTATTTCCAAAATACCGGTAAGATAAAATCAGAAAAATTTAATTTCCAGATAATAAGATTTGAAATTGATACTAAAAATTTTTTTGCAATAAGCGGAGTAATACCTGATAAATCCGAATTGGTTGATTTTGAAATTTATAAACAAACAGCTTTTGTTGGATTAAACCTTAAAAAAAATCAGGTTCAAATCAGTGCAATAAATATTATTACAGGTAAAAATAAATTGTTGCCAATTGATTTGAACGGGCTAAACATACTTGAAGATATTTATATTGATATAGCAGATGAATCTGTTCAGGTGCTTGTTAATAATTATATTTCAAAAAAACATAATGCAATATACATTATTAAATACGATTTAAATGGAAATAAAATAAGTACAGTTGAAGTAAAAACTGAAAATAAAGAAAATGAGCTAAATTCAGCTAAATTATTATCTGTTAATAAGGATGAAAAGATAATGATTGGTACATATAATAAATCAACAGGTAAAACAACCGAACTTAAAGATAATATTGAAACAGTTTCTACGGGTTATTATTTTGCAAAAATTGTTAATGAAAAACAAAAGTTTATCAATTATTTCAATTTCCTTAATTTTAAAAACTTTTATAGTGCATTAGGCGGGAGGGAGATATACAAGATTAGGAAGAAAGCTGAAAAGAAAAAAATAGCAAGTAAAGATTATTCATTGAATTATCGTTTGTTATTACATGATATTATTCAACATGAAAGTAAATATATTTTACTGTCCGAAGCATACTATCCTGAATATCACACTGTAACTAATATGATTTATGATTATTATGGCCGCCCTGTACCTCAAAGCTATACTGTTTTTGACGGATATAAATTTTTTAATGCAATAATTGCAGGTTTTGATGAAGAAGGTAATTTATTGTGGGATAATGGTTTTGAAATATGGAATATCTTAACTTTTTATTTAAAAAAGCACATTATTTTTTATTTTGATAAAAATGATATGATACTGGCATATAACAGTGAAGGTAAAATTGCCTCAAAAATTTTTGAGAACGGTGAAGTAGTTGGCGATAGGGAGTATTCTGAAATTGATTTAATGTATCCGAAAGATAATATAATTGATGATAAAAACAGTAATATGATTCATTGGTATGATAATTATTTTATTTGCTACGGCAATCAGGAAATAAAAAATAATTCTTTACCCAAACTGAATAAACGAACTGTTTTTTATATTAATAAAATTGCATTTAATTAATTACTATTTTATTACATTTGAACCGGTAAAACTACAAGAGTGAAGAAAATAAAAATTTTAATACGATATCTAAAATATTTACGCACTGCGAAAACCAAATTTAAAATTCATTCGCCATTTGTTTATGAATTGATTACTAAAGTTTTTGAAGACAAACAGGAATATGAAGCATACGATAAGGTTGAAACAATTAGAAAGGAATTGTTAAGCAATGATAATCTGCTTGAAATATGTGATTTTGGAG
>Ga0265596_1000945_pt1 | contig 14773 bp, 15 predicted proteins | sample saktaG_FD_190143 | JGI IMG/M metagenome (GOLD analysis project Ga0265596, IMG submission 190143) | Saline water microbial communities from Sakinaw Lake, British Columbia, Canada - sak_2013_06_06_60m | ecosystem: Environmental > Aquatic > Non-marine Saline and Alkaline > Saline ...
TAAAGCCATAGGCACAATCCCTTGGTGGATTGGCGGACGAGGCAGGGGCGGCGGTTTTGGCGGCGGCGGATTTGGCGGTTTTGGCGGCGGGTCTTCCGGAGGTGGAGGAGCCAGCGGGTCGTGGTAGACTACGAATTACGAATTTATTACGAATTTACGAATATAATGCGAATCTATAAATTACTAATAAAGAATTCTGAATGTCGAATGGAGATTTAAGATTTAAGAATTAAAATTTCAAAAAGAGAATTTAGGTTTTTAATTGCAGATAATATTATAAAACGATGGGATGGAATAAAATAAAAATAGATAAGCATATCAAGGCGGCTGAACTTCTGAATAAAATAAAGGACGAAGCGTTTAAATATATTAGGGAAAATAAAAATATTTCCGAATATGATGTTCAGCGATTTATAATGGATAAATTTAAAATGAACGGGTTGCGGATAGACCTTGCGCCTATAGTTGCTTTCAGACAGAACACATCTTTTGTCCATTATTATCCCTCACGATATTCTAAAAAACTAAAACCAGAATCGCTGATTTTAATAGACATTTGGGCGCGGCTTAAAGAAAAAAATTCTCCCTTTGCCGATATTACTTGGATGGGATATTATGGAAAGAAGATTCCAAGAAAGGTTTTAAAAATATTTAAGATTGTTATTAAGGCGAGAGATGGTACAGTACGATACATTGAAGATGTTTTAAGACACGGAGGAATTCCAGGTACTTATAAAGTAGATAAGGTAACCAGAAATTTTATTAAAAAAAATGGTTTTGGAGATAATTTTTTACACACCACGGGACATTCGCTTGGTTTTGTTTCACCGCACGGAGGGAAGCGTATTGGCTCAAAGAGTAAGGGATTATTGATAGAAAATGTTGCTTATACGATAGAACCGGGGATATATTTAAAAAATAAATTTGGCGTGAGAAGCGAGATTGATTTTTATATAAACACAGACAGAAAATTGGTTATAACAACTGGCATTCAGAAAAATATTATAAGGTTTAATGATTGATTTAATTGCTTCGTATTTATTATTATCTTGACATTATGATAATATTCGTGTATGATTTATAAGATTTGGATAGTTAAGATTTAAAAAATTTAGCATAGAATTTAGACAGATTAAAACAGATATCCAAATTATTAATTACTAATTACTAACATTATGACTACACAACAAATATATGAATTAGCGGTGAAGATGGGCATTAAAGCTGACCTTCGCGGCGAGGCAAAAGTAAAAAAGAATTTAGAGCGGCTGAAAGCTAAATATGAAAAAATGGATAAAGAAGCAAAAGCCGAATTTGACAAGGAAAAACTAACCAATCCTTATAGCGATTCCCGGATTTTGTTTTCCGGAGGCAAGAAGGAAATTAAAAAGATTTTGATAGGAGTTGATATGGAAGGCGGAGAATTATTGCTAGCCGACAAGATGGGTGATATTGATTTAGTAATTGCCCACCATCCGGAAGGGCCGGCTTTAGCTGATTTGCATGGAGTTATGGATTTGCAGGCCGAAGTGTTGGCCGGATATGGTGTGCCGATTAATATTGCTGAATCAATTATAAAACCCCGGATTTCTGAAGTGGGGCGCAGTGTTTCTTCAGTTAACCATAACCGGGCAGTTGATATGGCCAAAATTTTGGGATTGAATTTCATGTGCGTTCATACTCCTTGCGATAATTTAGGGGCGAGTTATTTAGTGAAATTATTAAATAAGAAGAAGCCCGAGTTTGTTGAAGATGTTTTAAAAATGTTAAAAGAAATTCCTGAATTTAAAGAAGCGGTTAGCCGCAAGGCTGGGCCGAAATTATTTGTGGGTAATCCGGAAGACAGATGCGGCAAAGCAGTGGTAACCGAATTTACCGGTGGGACTTCCGGGTCAAAAGATATCTACGAAAAAATGTCTCAATACGGCATTGGCACGATTATCGGTATGCATATGAGTGAAGAATGGAGAAAAGAAGCGGAAAAATATCATATTAATGTGGTGATTGCCGGCCATATGGCATCTGACTCTTTGGGGCTGAATTTATTTTTAGATCAATTAGAAAAGAAAGGAATAGAAGTAGTGCCGGTTTCAGGGTTGATCAGGGTGAAGAGAAAATAGGGGCTGGTATTTGGTATATAGTATTTAATATAAAGCAGCTCGGGTAACGAGCTGCTTTAGTTAAAAAGTCATAATGGGAAACCTAAAAATAAAAAAGCCGGAGTTGATCGCGCCTGCCGGCAATTTGGAAAAAATGAAAACCGCCTTTGCCTTTGGGGCGGACGCGGTTTATTTGGGTATACCGGATTTTTCCTTGCGCGTCCGAGTTAATGATTTTACCTTGGCTGGGATTAGCGGGGCGACTAAATATGCCCATGGTTTAGGGAAAAAAGTTTATGCCACGGTTAATATATTGGCTCACAATGAACATCTAAAAAAACTGCCGGAGCATATAAAAAAATTAAAAAAAATCGGAGTTGACGGCTTATTTATCTCTGACTCGGCAGTTCTGGGAGAGGTAAAAAGAATCTGGCCCAAGGCAAAAATAATTTTATCTACCCAGGCCAATTGCACTAATTGGCAAGCGGCTGAGTTCTGGCTTAAGCAGGGAGCAAAAAGAATAATCTTAAGCCGGGAGTTAAGTTTAGAGGAAATCAAAGAGATAAAAAAAAGAGTGCCAAAACTGGAGCTGGAATGCTTTATCCACGGGGCTTTGTGCGTGGCTTATTCCGGGCGGTGCTTTCTTTCAAAATATTTTAACGACCGGAACGCCAATTTAGGAGACTGCTCGCAGCCCTGCCGCTGGGATTATTTCATATCGGCGGAAAACCACGAAACTTTGGAGTTAGTAGAGGAAAAACATGGCAGTTATATTTTAAATTCAAAAGATTTGTGCTTAATCAAAAAGGTTCCGGAATTAATTAAAGCGGGCATAAGCGCTTTTAAAATTGAAGGCCGGGCCAAGAGCGTTTATTATTTAGCGAATGTAGTCGGGGCGTATAGAAAGGCAATAGACATTATTCAAAAAAACAAGAAAATCCCACTACGCCAAGGCTTTGCGGGGCAAGCAAAAAAACAAGAAAACAAGGAACTGAATTTTTTATATAAAGAACTGGGAGAAAAATTGTATCATCGGGGTTATACCGAGGGCTTTATGTTTAAAAAAGGCAAGGCCGCGCAAAATCTTAATAATTCGCACAAGATTCCGGAATGGGAATTCTGCGGGCAGGTAATAAAAAATAAAAAATATAACCAGGGCGCTATTTTTGTCGAAGTGCATAACACCATGAAGATTGGAGACGAGATTGAGATTTTAAGGCCAAGTTATGATATAATAAAGATGAGGTTGAAAAGAATGATAGATGCTAAAACCGGGGAAAAAATAAGGGAAGCGCACGGCGGAGGCAGCGAGGACGTGGTTATTTTAGAAGTTAATGAAAATGTGCCGGAGTACAGCGTTTTGCGGCGTAGAGTTAAAATTAGAGAGTTATAAAATATGATTTCATACTTGAAAGGAAAAATTTTAAACAAGGGGCAAAATTTTGCGATTGTGGAGGTTGGTAATGTCGGCTATAAAGTTTTCCTTAATCCGACCGCCTTGATTAAGCTGGAAACCGGAAAAGAAGCGGAATTATATACCCACCAATACGTCAGGGAAGATGCTCTGGATTTATATGGGTTTAAAACTCCGGAAGAGTTAGAATTTTTTGAGTTATTACTTTCTATTTCTGGAGTCGGGCCAAAGTCGGCTTTAGGGGTTTTAGCTATCGCCAGTGTGGGGAATATTAAGGAATCTATTTCCCGCGGCGACCCCTCTCTTTTAACTAAAGTTTCCGGCATTGGCCGGAAAACCGCGGAAAGGGTTGTGCTTGAGTTAAGGGAAAAAATTGATGGGCTAGCTTATCAAGGCAAACAGAAAGCAGGTGACGGGGCAGCGGTGAGCGGTGAAGAGATTGACGCTTTAATGGCCTTGGGCTATTCTATGTCGCAGGCGCGGGAAGCCCTGAGGCAGGTGGATAAAAAAATTAAGGACAGCGGAGAAAGAATCAGGCAGGCTTTAAAGAAAATGGGAAGATAATTTAGGTAATTAGGGGCTAGGTAGATGAAGGTTTGATTTTATGTAAGATTTGGTCTTTTAAAATCACCAGTTTGGCTGGTGGTTTTTTCTTTTTGACAAGAAGGTGATTTTAAGATAAAATAATCATATACAGAAGAGTTTAAAAACCGGGGCTGTATACAAATTTTATACACTAATATATCATTAATTTTGGTCATCGATTATTTACTATAAAAAACAATTTTCAGTGGTATAGTCTTCAATTTTAAAAATAATTGAAAATTGAAAATTGAAAATTGAAAATTGATTTTATGCTTCAATCCAAACTTTTTACTAAAACTATAAAAGAGCTGCCTAAGGACGAAACCAGTTTTAATGCCAAAGAGTTAATCAGGGCCGGGTTTATTGATAAGGTAGCAGCCGGCGTTTATTCTTTTTTACCTTTGGGGCTCAAGGTCCATGATAAAATCTGCCAGATCATCAGGGAGGAAATGGATGCTATTGGCGGCCAGGAAATTTTAATGCCGGCTTTAATCCCGAAAGAAGCCTGGGCGACAACCAATCGTTGGGAAAATTTTGACGCTTTATTCAGATTAGCCGGAGGAGATAAAAAAGAATACGGGTTGGGAGCAACGCATGAGGAGATAGTGACGCCTTTGGTAAAAAAATTTGTTTTTTCCTATAAAGACCTGCCGACCGCCGTTTACCAGATTCAGACTAAATTCAGGAATGAACTTCGGGCTAAAGCCGGTCTAATAAGAGGCCGGGAGTTTTCCATGAAAGATTTGTATTCTTTTCATACGGATGAAAAGGACTTGGATAGATTCTATGAAATAGTAATTAAGAGTTATTTTAAGATATTTGCCCGCTGTGGTTTAGGCGGCCTTACCTATTTAACTTATGCTTTGGGTGGGACTTTTTCTAAATATTCCCATGAGTTCCAGAGTTTAGCTAAAACCGGGGAAGATACTATTTATATCTGTAAAAAATGCAAAGTTGCCATAAATAAAGAGATTATTGAGGAGCAAAAAATTTGCCCAAAATGCAAGAAAAAGGATTTCCAAGAAGAGAAGGCGGTTGAAGTGGGAAATATCTTTAAACTAGGCACCCGTTTTTCCAAGCCCTTTGGTTTCCAGTATATGGATGAAAAAGGCAAAAAGCAGGATATAATCATGGGCTGCTACGGCCTTGGCCCAAGCCGGGTAATGGGAACGATTGTGGAAGTTTGCCATGATGAGCGAGGGATACTCTGGCCGGAAGAAATTGCCCCGTTCGTCGCTTCGCTCCTCAAAATCAAAAATCAAAAATCAAAAATCAAAATTGATAAGGTGGTTGATAAAGTTTATGAAGATTTAAAGAAAGTTGGAATCGAAGTTTTATATGATGACCGGGAGGACGTGAGTGCGGGAGAGAAATTCGCGGAAGCGGATTTAATTGGCTGCCCATATCGGCTGGTAGTGAGCGAGAAAACTTTAGCCAAAGATAGTGTGGAAGTGAAGAAGCGGGATGAGAAAGAAGTGAAATTAGTAAAAATTGATAAGATTGTTAAATTGCTAAATTATTAAATTGCTTTGTAATTATAGCTAGCAATTTGGCAATGTAATAATTTAACAATTTATATTTTTGTGTTTAATAAAATCTTAGGAAAATTTAGCAAGGACCTGGGTATTGATTTGGGTACAAAAAATACCCTGGTTTATTCTAGTGATAAGGGTATCGTTATAAATGAACCGTCTGTAGTCGCGGTTAATATGCGCACGGACGAAATTTTGGCCGTGGGCGAAGAGGCGAAAAAAATGATTGGAAAAACCCCGGCCCACATCCAGGCCATAAAGCCCTTGGTGGACGGGGTGATTTCTGATTTTGAAGTGACGGAAAAGATGCTTAAATATTTTATTGACAAGGTTCATGGCGAAAGCTTTACTTTAATTCCCCGGCCGCGGGTAGTAATCGGCATTCCTTTGGATATCACGGAAGTAGAAAGAAAGGCCGTAGAGGATGCAGCTAAATCCGCCGGGGCGCGGCAGGTTTTTTTAGTAGAAGAATGTATGGCGGCGGCGGTAGGAGCGCGTCTGCCGGTTATTGAACCGACCGCGACGATGGTGGTTGATATCGGGGGAGGCACAACGGAAATTGCCGTTATTTCTTTGGCCGGGGTGGTTACCTGGAAATCTTTGCGGCTGGCCGGCAATGAGCTTGATAACAACATTGTTGAGTATATCAGGGAAGAATTTAATATTTTAGTTGGAGAGCAGCTGGCCGAAGAAGTAAAAATAAAAATCGGTTCGGCTACTCCCCTAAAAGATTCTTTAGAGATGGAAGTGAGGGGCAGAGATTTAATCAACGGCTTGCCCAAAGGGATAATAATTAACGATAGCCAAATTAGAGAAGCGATGAGCCGCACGATAAAGCAAATCATTGATAACATAAAAATAACTTTAGAAACAACTCCGCCGGAATTAGTATCTGATATTTATGAACATGGGATATTTTTAACCGGCGGCAGCGCCTTGCTGCGGGGGCTTGATAAAGAAATTGCGCAAAACACGAAGATCCCGGTACGCGTGGCGGATGATCCCTTAACCTGTGTTGTCAGGGGAACAGGCATACTTCTCGATGACCAGGAATTATTAAGTAAAGTGGTTCTGCCCAGTAGCGAGGAGTTATAAATAATATAAAAATAAAATAACAAAATAATATAAAATAATACAAGATAATCAAAGGAACAAATTAAAAGCAATTAAGTTAGTTTTTCATATTATTTTATTTTCATATTATTTTATTATTTAACATATGTTCAAAATAAAGACGAAAAATAATATTATTTTATTTATAGCAGTTATCGGGCTGCTTATTTTTTTGCATTTTATCAAAGTTTTGTCTCCTCTTGAGAATATTACGGCGCGGGCAATAAGCCCAATTGCCGGCCAGTTTTATTCGGTAAGCTCTTCTCTGCGGCTAGCGTTAAGCGAACGGGCAGATAAGGAAGAACTGCTGGCCACCCTAAAAGATCTTCAAGCAGAGATAAACCAGATTAAGGCGGAAAACGCCAGGCTTAAATCAATTGAAGAAGAAAATAAGAAACTGCGCCAGTATTTAAAATTTTCCACAAAAAATGAATTTAATTATATCTTAACCAATGTTATTTCCCGGGGGATGTTTGCTGATCCGGTTAGTGGCCAGCAAAGCCTAATTATTGATAAGGGGGCGGCAGACGCCTTAGCCCCTGGTTTAGCCGTGGTAAATAGCGAAGGGATTATTGTCGGCAAGATAGCCGAAGTGAAGGAGAACACGGCAAAAATTTATCTTTCTACCGGCAGCAATTGTAAATTGGCCGCGGCGATCCAGGAGGGGCAGGAACAGCCAGGCAGCGTAAATAAAACTGTTGGCATTGCGGAAGGCGAGTTGGGCCTGACCATAAGGATGAATTTTATCCCCCAGGCAGAGGAAATAAAGGTTGGCGATACGGCGGTCACCTCGGGCCTGGAAAAGAATATTCCAGCCGGCTTAGTCATAGGGAAAATAGTTGAGGTAGATAAAACCAGCAATGAAGTCTGGCAGAGGGCGACTATTGAACCTTTAATTAATTTAGATGAGCTGACGATAGTGTCGGTTTTGCGGCCGCGGGAAAATTAAATATATCTACGAATTACGAATTCCTTACTAATTTACAAATATAATACAAAACGTTTTGAAGAAAATTCGTAAATTTGTAATAGATTCGTAATTTGTGGGAGATTAATATGTATTTAAGAATTTTTTTGAATTTGATTTTAATATACATTTTGTCTGTTTGGCAGATATCTTTTATTGCCGCCCTGCCTTTTAGAATAAGCCATTTTAACTTAATATTGGTTATTCTAATTTTCATCCTTATGTTTAGCGGCTTTAAATTATCTTTGTGGTGGGCGATAGGCGCCGGGTTCTTGCTTGATACCTATTCTTTCCTTCCTTTCGGCGTTTACTTAATTTCTTTATTTTTAACAGTTTTACTGGCTAATTTTCTGCTGGCTAATTTTTTTACTGACCGCTCTCTTTATTCTTTTATGGCTTTAACTTTTTTTTCTACCCTTTTTTATAGCTTTCTTTTTTATTTGCTGACTTATATATTTAGCTTTCCGGAAATAAAAGTAAGCGTCTTGGGAGGGAAAGAGTTTTGGCTGGCTTTAGGTTTCCAATTATTTTTTAATTTATTATCCGTATTTTTACTGTTTTATATTGTCAATTTCGCAAGCAAGAGATTAAAGCCGGTATTTTTAGACCGGTCTTCCCGGAATCTGTAATTTTTTTAGCATATGTTTATGATTAAAAAAATAAAAAATATGAGAATTAATTTTAAAAGGTATTTTCTTTATTTGTGCAGATGGCAGTTAAGCACTCCCTCTCTTGCCCTTATTCTGATCTGGCTCTCTTCTTTAAACGAATGGGTTGCCACAGCAATTGCCAACTTTATTGGAGGTCTAATATTTTTTTGGGTTGATAGGTTTATATTCACTTCTAAAATATTAGAATCACAGTGGGAAGTTAAGGAGAATATTCAGTGTTCAGACTGCGGTAAAATTGCTCGGGGCTATAGATTAGTAAAAACAAACAATTATGACAAAAGTGATGATAAAGCCCCGAAATTCAGATGTGAAGAATGCTCTCAAAAGAAAACAGAAGAATTGAGGGAGAAAGGTTTAAAAATTTAAAACGGCTAGTAAGAATTTTAAAATAAAAAAACGGCGGTTGCTAAGTTGCTAAGCAATCCGCCGCCTAATACTTGTGAGATTTTTTTACACTTTTGCGCCTTCAGCACCGTCCGAGAGATTCACGCCCGAAACGAGAAGTTCAATCTGAATTGAACCGTCGTCCATGACGTGCAGGGCGTAAATAGCGCCAGACTCGCACTCTTCCGGCCTTCTTCCTAACCGGACCAGGACTGGCCGCCCGGAACAAATCAGAGAATTATTGTCCAATCCGGCAATGACTCTGGAAGTTACTTCTTTGCCCAAATGTTTGGTGGTCTTGTAATGTTCCCAGTCGGTGATAGTGCCATCAGCGAAAATTATTATTTTTTCCCCTCCAATCCTTTCGAGGGAGGCGGGGCTTCCCCAAAGATCGGAATAAAGCGGCCTGTTTTGACTCGTTGTGGGGAACCCCAGCGCTTCAAGGGTATCAATGTGCCGGCGACCGGTACCGCAATGGATTACCGCCGGACCACAAGGCAGAAGTTCATCTAGGTTTGGTTTTAAAGCCGCCACTCTTTCTTTGCCTTCTTCTGTCATGCCCGGGTTTGGCCCAGAATTCTCTTCTTCGGGTTTCACCAAACCAGAATGCTTTTCCCCATGGGTCACCAAATAAATAGTTTTTTCCACTTTCATCGTTTCCCGCCTTTCTCCTTTCGAGGAAATGTGTTAAAATCAAGTTATAATGTGCGATTTTATTCAATATAATAGGATAGCATATAATGAGTATTTTGTCAATCCCGGATTACTCGGGATAAAAATAAAAATATGAACCCCGTTAGAAATAGGTTTCTAAGCGGGGTGAACCCCGTTAGAAATTTAGTTAGCTAGAAAGAATAACGAAATTTTTAGCGTGGAACAAGATATTTTAAAAATAGATAAAATATTATTATGGAAAAAAAAAGTAAAAAAATTTCTAACGGGGTGAAATACGACATGATAACTATTGGCGGAGCGACCGAAGATATAACTTTTTATACCCGCGAAGGAATTCCAATAGACAATAAAAAAGATATTTTAAGGCAGAAATTGCTGGCTTTTGAGCACGGCGCCAAAATTAAAATTGATAAGTCCTATTCCACTTTTGGCGGCGGGGCGGCTAACGCCGCGGTTAACTTTGCCGGCCTGGGTTTTTGGGCAGCGAGTTTAATTGCCATTGGCGATGATGAGCGGGGGAAAAGGATCTTAGCTAATTTAAAAAAGCATAAAGTGGACACGAAACTGGCGCAGAAAATAAAAGGCGTTGAAACCGGATTTTCTTTTATCTTAATCAACCCGGAGAAAATCGTTTTTTCCAACCGAGCGGCTAACTCAGAATTAGGAATTAGGAATAAGGAATTAGGGAGTTTAAAAAATACTAAATGGGCTTTCGTGGCTTCTTTATCAGGTAAATGGGAGGAAGTTTTAAAAAAAGTATTTTCCGTTAAGGGTTTAAAAGTGGGTTGGAACCCGGGTCATGTCCAGCTTAATAGTGGAGTAAAAAAACTAAGAAAGTTTATAGCTAAAACTAATATCCTGTTTGTTAATAAAGATGAAGCTATAGAGCTGGTTATGTCTGACCCAAAATACAAAAAGAAAGGCAATGAATTTTTAAATAATACCAAGGAGCTGTTAAAAATTATAAAATCCTGGGGTCCGAAAATTGTCGTGATAACTTGCGGTAAAGACGGAGCCGATACTTATGATGGGCAAAAATTTTATCATCAAAATATAATAAGAGAGAAAAAACGGGTTGACACTACTGGCGTGGGTGACGCCTTTAATTCTTCTTTTGTGGCCGGGTTAGAGCTTTATAAAGGCGATATTGCCAAAGCGATGTATTTGGGGATAAGGAATACAGCTTCGGTAATAGCCCAGCAAGGGGCGCAGAATGGGTTGCTTAAGTTAAAAGTTATAAAGTTATAAAGTTAAAAGTTATGATAAAAGGTGTTATTATTAAAAGATTGAATAAGCATGAAGACGGGCGAGGCTGGCTGGCAGAAATTTTTCGGCAGGATGAAGATAATTTTTTGCCTGTAATGAGCTATGTAAGTTTAACCAGGCCGGGAGCAATCCGTGGGCCGCATGAGCATATTAAGCAAACTGATCGATTCGTTTTTGTTGGGCCGGGAGACTTTGAGCTTTATCTTTGGGACAGGCGGGAAAATTCTGAAACTAAGGGTGAAAATATGAAAACAAAAGTTGGAGCGTCAAGCCCCGCCTTAGTGGTTGTGCCGCCGGGGGTGGTGCATGGCTACAAATGTGTTTCTGTTGAAGGGGGTCTTTGCATTAATTTACCGGATAAATTATATAAAGGCGAGGGTAAGATTGAAGAGGTTGATGAGATAAGGTGGGAAGACAGGCAGGATTCGCCTTATAAGATCGCATAGCGCGCGACACTTTATGGATAAATTTGCCAGAGAAAAAATAAGATTAATAGAAGTTAACCGGTTTTTAATAAAAGGGCGTTGGCTTTATACCAGCGGTATTGTTTTAATCGGCTTGGCTTCAAAAATTACCAGCAGTTTTTCGGAAAGAATTACTGATTCACCCGGTACTAATTTTCCTTTATACTTGATGATTTTTATGGGTTTATGCTTTTACGGCTTAAACTTAATGTTTTTCTTTTATTTCCGAAGGCCGGAAAAAATTTCTTTTCTTGGTGTGAGGATGATGAGTTTTTTTCAGTTAACTTTAGATCAGTTATTTTATATTTTAATAATTTTTTATGCCGGTGGGTTAACTAGCATTTCTTTCCTCTATTTTTTCTATAATATTATTGCTGCCGCTTTTTTCTATTCTTTCGCCGGAGTTTTAGTTATTTCCAGTATTGCCAGTTTTTTATATGGCGGTTTGATACTCGGGCAGTATTTTAAAATTATTCCCTTTTTTTCTTGCTATAATTTAGCTTATGAGTATGCTTTGGCTTTTAATTATTCCGCCGTTATTACCAATTTGATTGCCATAATTTTGAGTTTCTATATTGTCGGGCTGTTCGCTGGCTTAATAGCAAAAGCTTTAAGAAGAAAGGAGGAAGAAATAAGGGAAGAAAGGGACAAAGAAAGGGCGATATTGGCCAATTTATCTGACGGCCTGATTTTTATTAACCGAAGAGGAATTATTGAGGCGGTTAATTCCAAAGCGGAGAAATTATTGGATTTCAAAGCCAAAGAGGTTTTGGGTAAAAAAATAAAAAATATAGATAAAAGCAAGGTTAATTTATTGGAGATTTTTAAGGATAAATATAAAAAGAGGGGAGAATTAAAACCGGCGGGCAGGAGCGAGGAAGTTTTGAGAATTTACACGGTTACCATTATAGATGAAGAGAATGAGTTAATTGGGACCGCCAAGATTATCCATGATATTTCCCGGGAAAAATTTGTTGATAAGATGAAATCGGAGTTTATAATGATTGCCGGTCACCAATTAAGAACTCCGCTTTCGGCCATTAAGTCGGCTTTTGATTTGCTTCTTAAAGGCAATTTTGGCAAGATGGAGCTGAAGCAGAAGAAAGTTCTGGAACAATGTTTTGATTACAATGAGAAACTGATAAAAATGGTGGATGACCTGCTGGATATTTTTTCCATTGAACAAGGGAAATATTATTACCAGTTCGTAAAAACCGATTTAGGTGGCCTGCTGGAAGAGGTGAGCAAGCGTTATCAGGAAGCGGCCGGGGAGAGAGGCATTAAATTCAATTTAGCCATAGATGAGAATCTGCCGGAGGTGAAACTTGATTCCTATAAAATAAAATTGGTTTTGGCTAGTTTAATCGAGAATGCCGTTGTTTATACGGATAAAGGCGGCGAAGTAAACGTTGATTGCCGCGCTAAAAACGGGAAAATGCTCATTACCGTCAAAGATACCGGCATTGGCATATCAAAAGAATCGCAAAGCCAGATTTTTACCAAATTTTTCCGTGGGACCAACGCTTTAAGTTTTCAGCCGGAAGGCAATGGCTTGGGACTGTTCGTGGCGAAGAATATTGTCGAGTACCATGAAGGCAAAATCTGGTTTACGAGCGAAGTAGACAAAGGCACGACTTTCTTTATAGAATTGCCTTTAGATCCGCTTATTTATCCCAAAAAAGGAGAAAAAGATTTAATAAAATCTTAAATATATGGATTGTATTTTTTGTAAAATTATAGCCGGAGAAATTCCCAGTTTTAAAGTATACGAAGATGAAAACACTTTAGCTTTTTTAGATATTGCGCCGGTAAATCCCGGGCATACCTTGATAGTTCCGAAAAAACATTATATTAACATGGAAGAAATTCCGGAAGATCAGTTATGCCAGTTAGCGGCGGTTATCAAAAAGATAGGGAAAGCGGTAAAAGACGGATTAGGCGCAGAAGGATATAATGTGACAGAGAATAACGATCCCATCTCAGGTCAAATTGTCCCTCATTTGCATTTCCATGTGATTCCGAGAAGGCAGGGAGACGGCCTGCGCCTTTGGCCACAAGGTAAGTATGGAGAAGGCGAGGCGGAAGAAATCGTGAAACGCATAACGCATAACGCAAAAATTTTTAATTCACCTAATTTCTAATAAAATGTCTAATGACAAAATTGATAATTTTTTGATGCTTTAATTTATTAATTCTGTTTAAATCTGTTTTAATCCAGGCTATTTTTATTAGCCGAATCCGCCTCTTTTTACCGCCACCTTTTTGAATGACGAATTACAAATGCCGAATGACGGGCGAGCGGCAGGAGCGTGGAGATTAAAAAAACGTTTTGAGATAGTTTTCCCAATTACAAATTTCTAATTACAAATTACAAATATATGAAATTATTAATTACTGGCGGGGCTGGATTTATAGGAAGCAATTTTATTCATTATTGGTTAAAGAAATATCCGGATGACAAAATTGTTAATCTGGATATTTTGACATACGCGGGGAATTTGGAAAATTTAGCCGATATTGCCGATAATCCTAATTATAAGTTTGCAAAGGGCGATATAGGAGATTTAAAGGGGAATATTGAATTACTTAGGAGAGAAAAAATTGATGTTGTTGTGAATTTTGCAGCTGAGTCTCATAATGGTCGGGCAATGATAGAACCTGATATTTTTGTTAAGACAAATGTTTTGGGTACCCAGATGCTTTTGGAAGCGGCAAAAGAGGTTGGGGTGAAAAGATTTCATCATATCTCAACTTGTGAAGTTTTTGGAGATTTAGCTTTGGATGAAAATCGTGCCTTTAAAGAAGATGATCCCTACGCCCCTAAAACCCCCTATAATGCTTCTAAAGCAGGAGCAAACCATGAGGTAATGTGCTACTTTTATACTTTTAAATTGCCAGTAACCATAAGTCATTGTGCTAACAACTATGGCCCATACCAGTTTCCGGAAAAAGTAATTCCCAGATTTATTTCTAATCTGATTGATAATGAACCAATTCCATTATTCAAAAGCAGCTTGAATAAAAGAGAGTGGCTTCACACTAAAGATCATTGCCGGGCGATTGATATGATTATTAAGAAAGGCAAAATTGGCGAAGCGTATAATATCGGCAGCGGTGTTGAGAAGAGTATTGAGGAAATTGCTGAGGCTGTGTTAAAAAGATTAGGGAAGGATAAATCTATGAAAAAATATATAGAAGATAGGCCTGGGCATGATAGGAGATATTTACTTGATATTACTAAAATAGAAAATGAATTAGGTTGGGAGCCGGAGATTGAATTTGAAGAGGGACTTGACGGCGTAGTAGAATGGTACAAAGAAAATGAACAGTGGTGGCGGCCGCTTAAGGGTAAGGGTTTTGTGGAAAATTATAAAGAAGTGAAAAAATAGCTGAAAGCTTTAAAAAAACGCCCAAGGCGTTTTTTTAATATTATGAACCCCGTTAGAAATCTTGCTAGAAATAGGCGGGTAAAAAATAAAATATTAAAAAATCAATTAGGTTTATTATTATGGAGAAAAAAAGTAACGAAATTTCTAACGGGGTGAAACCAAAAATACTTTTAGGTTTAACGACCACCAAAAAGTCAGACTGGCGAGGTAAAGT
>Ga0265596_1000954_pt1 | contig 14706 bp, 9 predicted proteins | sample saktaG_FD_190143 | JGI IMG/M metagenome (GOLD analysis project Ga0265596, IMG submission 190143) | Saline water microbial communities from Sakinaw Lake, British Columbia, Canada - sak_2013_06_06_60m | ecosystem: Environmental > Aquatic > Non-marine Saline and Alkaline > Saline ...
CAATATAGCCCTGCTCATTGGCCCAAACCATGGTTCCTTCAACATCACCATAGTCTACCGACACAAAACTCAAACCAAATACTCCATAGCGACCACCCGCTGGATTGTAGGATACTGCGTAGGAATTGTAGGTTATATCCGCAATCCACTGATTCTGATTGGCCAGAAGTTCGAAGCGCCCATCCATACGCGCCATTCCCGCCGGATTAAAGTACAGAGAAGCAGAACCTAATTCCAACGAGGTCATCGCATCGCCCATGGCGCCGGCTCGCGCATCCGTCGCCACACTCAAAAACTGAAAACCAGTTTGGGCCAATTTCTCCTCCGCATAAATCGTAAGCGAAATAATAATAGTTAATCCGATTACTATATTTTTTATTTTATCCATAATATTTTCCCCTATATCCAAATGGATTATGAATTAATCAAATATTATAGCAAGTTCAAATTGAGTTTTGCTAGTTTGTTCTGTCGCATCAATTCGGAGAAAATATCTCGAGTCATCTAACTTGTAACTGAATCTCTCTTTAAAATGAGGAAATACTTTCTTTTTACTTTCATCGTAATATGAATATAAACTAAACGTCCCCAAAGGCATGGCGTTGCTTATATATGGTATCTCTTGCATCTCTTCATCGAATATTTTTATATATACATAGTCAGTAGTAAAGAAAGTCACTTCATCACAAACAGGGACCTCAAAGCAAAGATAATTTTCAATAGGTGTTTTCGTTATATTCACACTAAAAACACACGATGTATCTTGGTCAATTAAAACAGTTGTCGCCGTGAGTGAATCTAAAATATCCGTATAGGCAGTAACTGGAAGAGTATCAATTTCAGAAGTTGTAATTATATAGTAATCGGATAATGTAAAGGTTTTTGACAATGTAAAAACTTTAGAGAGCATATACGTTTCATTGGTTCCTTCAACATTTGCAATATACACATAGCTTGTATCATAATTTAAGATGATTGAATCACCATGAGTTAATTGTATTTTAATCAGATCGTATACAGATATGGTCGTATCAAATGAAAATTGATAGAGAGTATCGATAACTTCAGATGTATCCTCACCAGAGATTTGTTGCGAAGTATCAAACCTTACATCATAATATTCTAAAAGTACTGTAACCGTATCAAAATGAATATGAGTGTGAGTCAATATATCAAATTTAGCTGCTTTAACAGAAATGTAGCTACTATCTGTATGTAGTGTTACGGCCTGCTTATCCGTTTTTTCCATATCAAATTCTTCATCGCTGTAATTATCAAACAATTTATCACAAGCGACTCCCAGAAACAGGAGTGTTACAATAATAAGAAGCACACCAATTCTATAGTTATTGTTTTTCATTTCAATCTCCTCACTATTATATTTTCTATCGTACAATTATTAATTTTTTATAAATATTATCACCCTTTTTGGAATAAGGCGGATCATCCGTGGTAACTTCAATATAGGCGATATAAACACCACTGACGACGACCTGACCGGAAGATGTCAGAGAATCCCAGGCTTCGTCACCACTGTTATCAGTATGGTGAATTGTTTTTATCAAATCACCTCTTTCGGTAAATATTTTTATTAAACATTGTGGAGGAAGTTCATAAAACATCAAACGATCCTGAGTATAAGTTCCAAACTGATAATTCACTGCACTGATATTATATGGATTCGGTACGATGCGAATTCCATCCAGCGATGTCCCCGGTTGACGGGTTAACGTAGCTGGTTCTATCGTCCGGGTCCAGAATAAGCTGCTCTCTAATTGAATACCCGAAGGATGTACCGCACCATTATCTACTGTTACAATATAATAATAGTAATCAAAACCACGAATGGCACTTTTATCTTCATAAACATTCGTAACAATAGAATTATCCGAACCCTGTCCACAGGCATAAATCATCTCAAACGTAGAGTCTGATCGGTCGACAGAGCGATATACCCGATAGCCACCAAAGTCGTCATAACTTTCAGCACTATTTGACCAGGTAAGCGTAATACGGTCTCCACCGGAATTAACGGTAAACTCATCTGGCGGCGGTGGTGCCGGATCAATAACAAAATTATCATTCCAGGTCTGGGTTGCCCGATCAAATGCCTGATACAAAGAATCAATCCCGGAAAAAACCCACGCATCTTTAAATGCATTTTTATCAGTGGTTTCAGTTCCGATTGGTAAAATGTAGGGTGTTATTTCATTCATCCACTGTTCGCCGATACTGGCTCGTTTTTCCCAGCTGATCGAACCAACACATTCAGCCATCACAATATGAATACTTTCCCCGGCAGGAATATCATAAGGCCCATACCCGATGCACTGAGAAACTCCACCGCCTCCAGCCAGGGCCAATTCGTTGGCGTTTCCGTCGCCAACCATGTCCGCATGTGTTTGAGATGGTAAGCCCGAATTCATGTAAGTGACATATTCCTTGGTCATACTGCCTTCGTTATACTGGTCATTAAACGATGCCTGAGTCACATCAACATCCGAATATATCGGAATTTGATTTTTGGGCTGCTGAGGATCATCAATTTTGTCATTATACGCTTTATCTGCGTATATTGTAACAACTCCGGGAATCTGAGCGGAACCAAGAAAACCGGTACCACCCGTTCCAATGTAGGGCGCTCCAATATTATCACCCTCAAATCCCGAATGAAGACCGTGATAGGCATAATGGGCTCTGTAACTGTCTCCATAAACCGGATGAAGCACTTCATTTACCGTATTTACTCCCCAGGTCGCATCCTGTGGTGCATAATATAATCCATAAGCCCCCATGTATTTACATATTGACCAGCGATACTGGAAAAAGAAAATTACATCCTCAAGGTCTTGAGTCTTAATATTCCCATTTATATCGTAAATGCCTGTATTCATAAACTCAAAATCGTAGATAAAATAATTATCATGGAATTGCTGGGTATTATAATAAATTTTTCGGGTCATCGTAATACCCATAGATGTATTAACGACATTTGATAACATTCTGTCTGTCGGCAAAGTTTCATCTACGACTACATCTAAGTCCCGATAAACAGTCTGCGATCCGGGCGTGCCGTTTACAACAACTTCCGGGTGCGCAAATTTTCCGTAAAGCGTAAAATCTTGTGGAATGAACTCCGATGTTTCATTGAGAACCCGGGGACCAACATGGACAACTTTATAACCGAATACTTTTTCAGCAACCGGATCATCATAATTTTTAGAACCAAACCAGAGTCCTTTGGCTGCTTGCATATCCTGACTTGGGTAAAGCGCTGGGTACTGAAATCCATCCTGCTGATCCACAATTTCATGGCGTCGGCCAACTTCAACTTCACAACCTCCGGCTGAGAACCAGTTTTGCAACGAACCTACAGCAAGCCACATTGATTCTTCAGCGGAAAGTGGAAACGATAACATTATTATCAGAAATGTTAATAGGATGATTGTCGGAAATTTTTTCATACTAAATATTCTCCGCATAATATTTCCTCATTTTTTATCTAAAATCAAATGAAATGGTCATACCGAAAAAGATATCCCTTGGACTCAGAAACGTGTAGTAGGTCTGATTGGGCATGTCAATGTACGCTTTTGAGTCAATAATCTCATCAATTGTCTTTTTATCCACTAACGTCCATTGTCCATCGACCAATTTCATATACTGTTCAGTATTATAATTGTAGTAGATCGCAATATTACTGGGACTACTGAGAGATGTCGGATCTGATACCACTTCAATTGGCTGAAATTCGACGTCCTCATCTCTGTATACTCCGGGTTTGTCATCTCCCGGAATACCTTTATAACCCAATTTATCATATTGGCTTTTTGGTAAATGTAATGAGTACATATAATCATAATAGTCATAAACATCATAGAACGCATTATTTGACCAGTTTTTAATATTAAGGGCATTATTAACATCCGCAAATACTTTTACACTCAGACGATCGAAGGTAAATGTCTTTGAGAGCTTGATATCCAATCCTTTAGAACTAGTATATTGCAGGTTGTACCGGAGATCCTTCATGCTGTTAGGATTCCACGTCATCCATGAGCCGGCTGTCCATCGCGCAATCACATTCAGATGCCAATCGGCGAGAACTTTCTGATTCATTATCTCAGGACCAAAGTCACGTGGAGTATGGAAGTCGATATAGGATTTAAACCGTGGTACGGGTAATGGTTTTGTTTGATATGGGTTATAGGTATTTGTCAGCCAATCTCTCTGCTCTGACGGATTTTGAAAGTAATCATCATAACCGAAGTTACCATAGGAATTCACACGATATTCAAAATTCATCATCCCGGTTACCCAGTCACCATACATCTTAGTTACTTCGATTTCAGCTCCCCGAATATCCTCATAGCTGTTGTTTGTTAAAAGATAATAGCCGACTTTCCCATCGCTGCTGTGGTACTGGGTCCAGTCCTGCTGATTTTTCACATCTTTATAATATCCTGATAAACGGATCAGGTACATATCGGCAATCGACTGATCAAAACCCAATTCATAGGACACCGTTCGTGAAAGTTCCAAACCGGGATCACCAATGTAATCAACCTGATTTATATAGGATCGTTGCATCCGGTACATTCTTTCGGCAAACGGCATCTGCCGATAATGACCATAATTAAAATACAATTTCGATGTTGCGGTAATCGGATGTGAAATACCCAGGCGGGGACTGAGATAAAACTGAGATTTCACCTTTTTTGTTTTATACACATCTTCCAGATTGTCATCATAACCGCCACCAAAGAAACCACTTTCATACGTACCAACATCATACCACTTTCCATTGGAGTTGATGTATTCCGGCACCAGGCCAAGTGTGGCAACTAGCCCTTCAAATTCAATTTTATCTTCTATGTATCCGGTAATTCGGAATGGTGATCTCTCAAAAGAAGTCCATGTATTGCCTTCGGGAAGGAACAAATTGACCATTCCGAATTCCAGTTCGTAATGATCCATGACAAATTCAAGACCGGCTTTTAACTGGTGCCGGAAATTTATCTGGTTGGTATAGTCAAAACGGGCGGTCCAGGTTGTATATTTACTACTGTCCCGTGCAGTGCTGACGGCACCACCCATGGATAAACCACCTTCAACTGAAGCCAAGTTATACGGCCAGAAACCATCCGGTGCCTCATCAACAAAATATCCCGGAAATATTTCATGAGTTCTAGATGTATCACGTAAAGCCATTGGACCTGTCCGATATATATTTTGGGAACGTTTTAATTGTACTTTTAAAAATGAACTGGCATCAACTACTTTATTTAAAATCAGAGATTCGGTATTATAATACCTGGTTGTTGGTGAATAATAAATATCCCCATATATCCGCCATGGAATTGTAAAACCGACACGGTCAACTTCATTAGCGACTTCATAAGCTGATTCAAAAATACCGGTACCACCACTGCGCGATAACGAGGTAGCATCTTTTTCACCGTACATTCCAATAAATGTCAACTTAAATGAGGGGGAAACATCGGATGTCAGTTTCAGCATCGTATTCTGATCGTAGACACCCTCGGTAGCCAACTGCATCAGGTACATATTCTGTGTACTACGATGGGAAAGGAAGAACCGCAGATCACCAAGTGAGCTGCTAATCAACGGAACTGGGCCACCAAAGCCGAAATCAATTGTTTGATCGGGTAGATTGATTTCTCCATTTTTACGGTACTGCCATTCAAATAGTTGTTTAGCCCCTTGTGGCGTTAAATCATTGGATGGATCGTCATCCTGAAGTGACTGCTGGGAAATTGAATTCCAGCCATCAAATGGATAATATTGGCTCTGAGTATAGGAATCCCAGGCTCCGTTTTCTGTTCCAGTCCAGCAAACATCCTCATCAAGAAAAGGTCTTAAATAAAAGGAATTCGGATCATAGGCCGACTCGCCAAAATGTTTTTCCGCAGGTGGACTATAGCGAATAGTCATGGAACCACTATAGGAATCTTTATTTCCTTCCCTTGTAACCACATTAACAACACCGGACCGGACATTGCTGTATTCAGCTCCAAAACCGCCTGTTTGAACAGACACTTCCTGCATTGCACTCATCGGTAACGTACTCATCGGACTGTTGGTCCGTTCATCTCTCATCACAATACCATCAACCATGAACATTGTCTGATCGGCACCAGCCCCACGGATTTCCAAATTTGAGGTTATACCCGCTTTTAATCCTATTGCATCGTTAATATCGGATACAGGTAAAGTTTGCATTTCATCAGAGGTAATACTCAACTGGCTGGCGGCTACATCCTTACGAATCACCTTCTTCTGCGCAATTACTTCTACAACTTCACCTTCCAGTACTTCAGTTTTCATGTCGATGTTTAGTAACGTCGTCAGATCGATTTCCACTCGTACATCAAGGATAGTATAAGTTGAGTAACCGATCATGGACGCATTGACTGAATAATATGCCGGAGGAATATTCAAAATGGAGTAATAACCATCATGATCTGTTGCAGCTCCAATTGTGGTACCTTGTAGCACAACATTGACACCGGCAAGAGGTGTACCATCCTGTTTGTCAGTGATTCGCCCGGCAATTTTCCCGGAAGTACCTGCAAAAAGGTTACTGGCAGCAATTATAACACAAACAACGGATAGATATAAATTTTTCCTCATATTTAAACTTCTCCTTATGTGGTTAAAAGCATCTAATCCCAGGAGACCAGAACGATTCAAATAATTCGACAATAAAAATTATCGGCTTCCCCATATGCCAAAGATTAAAGATTTTTCCATGTTACTTATCTCCCCGCCCGACTACTATAATCTTTATCATACTTGATAGAATTTATTATCTTACAATTATCAAGTCAAGTCATATTCTAAAAAAAGTTCTTTGACCTAACTAACAGCCACAATTTATGTCAATTTTCCAGGCATCTATCGATATTTCCAATAATTTATTCAATTGTATTTGGCTATTGATTCATCCATTTATAAATTTACGCTAACTAAGATAATTGCTAATTGATACTCCGGAGATGAAAATGAAACACAGATCGTTTGTTTTATTAATTATATTAATTGGTTTTAGCGCCTGCGGAAATCGCTATGGATTTGATTTTAATAGTGACTGGGCCTGGGACTTATTAAAAAAACATAGTACCGATAAAAAGGTAATTGAACAGATAAATAACATCGAAAACAGTCTTTCAATCCAGGATGCTCATTTTCTATTTCTTCAAATAAGTTCATTAAAAAATCCATTGGATATCAAACATCTCTCACAAATTGAAAGTGATCAAAATAAATCCGGCGGTGGATACTATGGATTTCTTCCCAAATATTTCCAGAATCCAGATCCAATACCGGTTCCCGATAATTTTAACAATATCATTGCCTGTGCGGATTATCTAACAGAAATTAAAAATCATATCGATAAAATAACCACCCGACCAAACTTTCAATACAATCGAACTTTCTTAAAACGGGATCTATCCGCTGCCAACACAGATAAAATCATTCCAGGTATTCAAATTGATGTCAATACCGATGCGGTCATGGATGTGTTAAAGCATTATATTGATCAGGATATGACGATGGAACTAGCTTTGAATATCGCAAATCACACCTCCTTTCAGGTGATGCTGAAAAATCGGAAAGAGATCGGATATATTCCAGAACCACTTCCCAAGACAGATGATTTGGCAATGTTTATTTATTCTGCCGGCAATAGTGATCCGTTATCGAAAATCTGGAAATGGTTAAATCCCTGGAACTGTTTTGGTTTTGCAGATCTCTACTTGAATGCATCAAAATATTATGAAATCTGCTTAGAAATTAATAAAAACAAGGAGCAGTTCGCAGCAAATATTCTTGCCCGTTTCGTAAAATATTTACCTGAGGATTTTGAGTATCGCGACAAAATAGATTTAGGAGTGAATTGGGGAGTTTTAACCTGGGGTACTGATACTCAGGTTGGTTTAAATATTGTCCAATTTAAAAATGACTATTCCTCAATTTACCGGTATACATCGGGACAGCTATTTCGAAAAATGCAAACTCAAATTTTAAGAAAAGAATATGGCGTAAAATCCGATGAGAATATTCAAATAAACGATATTGTCGGTAGAAGATTTGGAAATATATACGATAAAATATTTTATGAAGTATTTACCCAAATCTTACTGGATGGAACAACTGCATATGTCTCGGGAAAAGATAAATCCTGGATAATCGTTGATGGCAATAAATACGGAAAAGATTTACTCAATCAAATCTATTTTTCTCTCTATGAAGATGTGAACATAAAGACTGTTGAATATTGCGAATCAGAGGGCTTTGGAACAAATGGCCCCTTGGTTTCAATTGGCTATCGGATTACTCAAGAACTGGTCAAAAAATATGGTAATGATATTATCTACGAGATATTAAAAGACAGTTATTTTGATTTTTACTTAAAATATTTTGAAATCGAAAAAGAATTCAGCAAGAGACAAATTAAACTATTTGATTCAAAGATTATCGAAAAAATTATTTATCTAAACTCGTTAAAATAAATAATTGACCAGGCCAGAGTGATTACTCGTCTTTGAAAACCAATTCGAGCGTGATTATTTTCTTTGGTGGGACCAATAGAGAAATTACATAGTCACTTTTTAACAAAACAGATTCAACCCGGTATTCCTCAAGTGATAGACTATGTACACTTCTGAGTGGATAATGGGTTGTGATACTGCCCTCTATAAATTCTATTGTCGGATTAAACAGCCTGAGAATTGCATTCCCATTCTCAGAGGTTTTTAATGCAGAAAAACAGAGGTTCGATGGAGAGATATTCAGGAATTCCATCTGTGGTGGTAATGAACCTTTGGAATTTGAAAGCATGTGTGCTTTAACTTCGAATAACGTATTATATGCATCTCTTAAAATTTGTCCGTTCTCCCATCCTCCAATATATGGATAGAATGAAAAAGTATAATTCAGCATGCTTGTTCCGCTTCCGGCCCCCTGGGATTCAGGTTTATTTAGTACCGTCATTGAGAGATGAGGACTTCGTCGTGTCGTAACATAAACCGATCGAATTTCTTTGCTTATTATCGCAAAGCCCGCAATTTCATCGCATACGCCCACCAGAGTATTCAGGGCAACCTGAAATTGAGACAGGTTGTGAACATTACCCGTCGGAATAACATCTTGAATATCAAAACGGATATCTGAGTATATATGATCAACTTTAAAATTAATCGGGAAAAAGTACTCTATTTGATGATTGTCAGTAGCATCCACCAGATCAAAATTAATATCAACCGATCTGGAAAGTCTGTCAAGTGACAGAATAATTGAAATTTTCGTTCGTTTACTGTCGCTTATACCAGTGTGAACCCAATTATACTCGATTTTATACGAACCAAGTAACATATTATTGTCAACCCGGCTAATAGATGGATTCAAGTCAGTACTGATAATTTTAGATTGAGAATGATTTGAATTAATATTTGGCAAAACTCTGTCAATAAAATATCCCAGAGATTTATAGCTGACACCAGTCTCTTTTGAGTACACATTAAAGGTACCATTATCGTTTATTGTGACACGTATAAAGTCATTTTCAAGAATTTGGTGGTCTGTAATGATATTCTTTTTGGATGGCATTGGTGCTTTTCGGACAGGTAATATCTTGAACGTCTTATATCCCATCGCCGGAATATTTTTCAAATCCAGTACGCACCTGTACTGTTGCCTCTCTGGTGTATTTTGATCCTTAAAAACCGAACTAATGTTTGATTTAGCGAGAGTGATACATGGAATTTTATTCCCTGATAAATCTTCGATAATGATATTGTCCCGGGCAATATCACTGGGTATTTCTACGTTGACTTTAGCAATTTGAGTCCGTACATAGGGCAATGGATTTACAATAGTGAAATACTGATCTTTATCGACATCGGGTAACTGAATCTCACTCAATATGTGCCCGACTGAGTCCAGATAAATATCATCAACTTTTTTAATTAAACTTAAATATTCGCGTCGAATAATCCGTTTTTTGCGATGATCATTATTGGAACAGTTATCGGTACTAAATTGAAGAGTTAACAGCAATTTCCAGAGATCCGCAACTGTATCATAAGAACTTTTTCCAACCGTCTTTACCCGAATAAAGTCCCAGGGTTCAGAATAAAATTGAAGTCCCTGCTCCACATGCGAGTTTTTTGAAATAATGCGAAGACATTTAATCGGTGATTTATGGTAGAATAACTGCGGATTTGGGATGACTTCCCGGGTCAATGTTTTTATTGAATTCTTTACAGCAGTTTCTTTGATCTTCCAAAAATGGTCGGGTAGAGAAATAAATTCTGTCTGGACATCATTCTGAGAATTCAGATAATTTATGATCTCAGTCACTTTGGTATTATTAAAACTGTTATTAAAATTGGTGCTAATAATAGCAGGTATCTCGGAAGCAATCTTGCTCTCACGGGTCATATACTGACGAATATCGTCGAGGTAATTATAATCAATTGGTTCGTCTGCGTCAATAACATAATTACTGATAACCAGCGCTTTACTGCCATCGGTGCCCTCCCAGAAAAACTCACTGGGCAAATGCTGTGACGTAGTGACAGGGATAAAAATTGTATCAATATTAAAACCATTGAATATCTGAGGAAGCTGAGAATTATTATTACAACTCAAGGCGGAGAAACCGACCTTCATCACATTGCCGATATGATAGCATATCCTGTTACCAAAATATAGATTCCGTACCAACGCTTCTCCACTCGCCAGACAATCATTGGGTTGCAAATACCATGGTCCGAGGAGAATTTTCTTCTGTTCACATAACTTATCAAGTTTGTCAACCCACATTGAATCAGACTCAATCAGTTCTTGCATGAGTTTGCCGTGAAAAGTAAGATGAAAGATTCCGGACTGCTTGTTTGTTTCAAGAAACCCGATGAATTGTTTAACGCTGTCCAGAGAATTCGGAGTATCTAAATCAGCAATATCAAGAGATTGAGACACCACTCGTATTACAGAAATTTCCATTTAGTATCATCTCCCACCATGATATCTATTACAGTGATTCGCTGAAACATTGCCCCTATATCAACAAATCTTAATTCTAATATACATTGAATTCCCAGAAAACACAATACGCAATCCGAGAATAATTTTTCAATGTATTTGATTGATTGGTATTTGGTTTGAAATAATTAGGCCACCATACTGGTTTTCAAAACGTTTTAGGAAGTCAAGTTCATGCTGGTTTTTCACTTCGAAAAACGGCCACACTTTCCGCAAATTCAAATCTATCCGGTATTGATCCAAAACATCCTCTATCCAGAGTAACTTTTTCTGTTTAGTATTATGGTAAAGCAGTGGAGAAACAATCAATCCTTCGTCAACGATACTGTAAGGTAAGAGCCCTGTGGAAAAGGGCAGATCAATAACCGCCAACGGTGGAAGACCGATAATCAACTGCGTCTTATTTGCCACATACTCCTTAATAGTGAAAAGGAGGTTCAGTATAGCATCGGTCCGCCATTCCAGCCATTCTGGCATCATTTCATCAATCTGTTTGGGGCTATTAACAATTTCTCCTACTACGGAACTGAATTCCGTTATGCAAAAAGGACAATAACAGAACTGTGGATTTTTATCCTGAATATCCAGATCCTCTTCTTTCCAATTGAATGGAAACTGGAAATGATCCAGGTATAAATAGTCAGGGGAATACTGTTTGGTAAACGTATCAATTTTTGATAATAATTCCTGAATTCCAACAGGATTATTTGGGCAAACCGGATAATAGTTCGATTTCGGATTATAGGCAGCACCGGTATACGCCACCGGTGCATTGAAATCATCCGATGAATATATCTGTTTATTCTGAAAACAGTCGAGAATTATCCCGGTTCGTTGGCCATGATCTTTAACATATTTAATTAAATGATTTAATCTGACTGCTGTTTTATCTTTTTTGCTTTTTGGCTCTGTAAAGTGAAATCCGGAAAAAAAGACACCTTTATATTCCGATGATTTTATAAAGGAATTCAGGTACAGTTCGCTTTCAAATATATGTTGGTCAAGATTGTAATGTAAATACATTGTCATTTCGATATTCGGTTCTACAAAAAACGGATTTATTAATTCCAGTTGAAAATAATAAAATAAGGGAGCGCAATGATCTCCCTTATTCCTTTAAAATTAAATCAGTCGGAGCGAGAGGATTTGAACCTCCGACCCCCTGAACCCCATTCAGGTGCGCTAGCCGGACTGCGCCACGCTCCGAAATCAAAAAGCCGTGTAATATACATGATTTATTTATTTAAGTCTACAAAAAGGTGTCAGGATTCCCAGTCATTCAAGAGATTAAGTATCTCTACCAAACTCAATTTGATTTTATGAATTACTTCCATCAATTGATTATCAGAAAGCTTTTCCTGCTCTGGCTCACCAATGCTCCCCGTCTCACTGAAATTCTGCAAATCTTCAGGTTTGAGAGATTTTAACTTTTGTTTGGCACCTTCAATGGTAAATTTTTTCTCATAAAGCAGGTGCTTAATATATTGAATGAGTACGATATCTTTCTCACGGTATACCCGGTTCCCGGCCCGGTTCTTCGACGGAGCCAGTGACGGGAATTCAGATTCCCAGTAACGAAGAACATACTGCTTCAGGCCGGTTGTTTCGCTGACTTCACCAATAGAATAATACAGTTTTTTAATAGACCTTCCCATTTTACGCTCTATTCTGCACCTTACTTAAACCATTACTTTAGTAGTATAATCAGTGAAATTTGATATGTCAAGTAATTTTTTAATTCTATCGTAAAGTATTCACTGCTATAGTGGCATTTGAACAAAAATTTATTACGTTTTGTTTGATGACTTCAAAATACAATCGACGATCACCTGATAATTTTCTTTCGATAGACTTCAGACTATCAGAACGATAGACTGCCAGGCGCAGGATCACTCCTTTTGGGACTGTTGTTTTATAATATTTTATCGGAAAAAATCCACAAACCTTACGGTAACCGCTCATAAAAGCAGCCCTATTTATACGAGGTGAAATAGTCCCAAAAGGTGGCGTAAATAATTGAACCTGTTGTGTAGTTAGTTTTTCCAGAACTCGTTTGGAATAGTTCAATTGGTAATTGAGTTCTTGCTCGTCAACGCCACGCAACGACCGGTGCGAAATACTGTGGGAACCGATTTCCCAGCCTGCGTCAATAAGTTTCTGAATATCTTCCTGGCTTAGATGCTCGTATTGAATACCACCAAGATTGACATCCCACGTATTCTTCCGGCCGATAAAATCCGTGATGACAAAAACAGTCGCGGCGATTGAATATTTTTTCAGAACCGGGTATGCATGGTCAATAACATTTTTATAACCATCATCGAAGCAGATCGCAATCCGTTTACTACTGTCTTTCAAATCTGCATCCAATTGAGACAGTGTCACCATCTGAAATCCTTTTGAGATTAAATATTTTATCTGCTTTTCAAAGGTCTTTGGATGAATACAGGACAATCCTAATTCCGGTTTAGGATCAACTTTGTGGTACACCAGTACCCGGCAACTATTTTTAGGATTAACGATAGTGTAACTCCCGTTATTTTACGGGACTGAAATTGTATTTCCGGTAGAATTTCTGAGTAAATTCTGCAATCAGATCATAAGCGCGAATTAGCGTCTCCTCTTCTGGCAGAAATACAATCCTGAAATGATTTGTTCCCGGTTTTTCACCAAATCCCTTACCATAAACGACAAGTACACCGGTTTCTTCCAACAATTCAATGACATACTGTTCATCATCAATGCCATCGGGTAATTGGACTTTAGGGAAGGCATAAAATGCACCACCGGGTTTAACACAGGAAATACCAGGAATTGCATTCAGCATCTCAAAAGTAATATCACGACGCTTCTGGATTTTTGCCATCAACTCCGGTAAATGCTTGTCCCCACCATTCAGAGCCGGTGCAATCATGTATTGCTGAGGATGTGGAGAACAGAGCCTGGCGCGCAATAGTTTATTAATGGCTTCACGGTATTCCACAATCATTTTCAGCGGATCGTGGAAAATTGCCCAGCCAACTCTCCATCCGGGCATTATATAATTTTTGCTGAGGCCGCCAAATGTGATAACCGGAACTGTTTCGGATAGCGATGCGATTGTGATATGCTTTTGACCGTCAAACAGCAGTTTATCATAAATTTCGTCTGCAAAAACAACCAAATTGTGTTTTTCGGCAAATTTGAGAATATTCAAAATACTTTCACGACTGTAATTGGCGCCTGTCGGATTATTGGGATTGATCACGACAATGGCCTTTGTCCGGTCGTTTACTTTACGCTCCAGTTCTTCCAGATCGATCTGCCAACCGGTTTCTTCATTGAGTAAATAGGGATTTAATTCACCGTGATATACCGGAATCTGGCCGCTGTACAACGGATATCCGGGAGACGGTGTCATGATATTGTTTCCGGGATCAACCAATGCAGCAATCGCAATTGTAATCGCTTCTGATGCACCGCTGGAAATAATGACGTCATTGGCGGTCACATTTTTAATACCCTTTACATCAACAGCATTACGGGCAATTGCCTCTCTGGCTTCCAGAATACCCATGGAATCGCAATAGGTTGAGACATTGTTTTTTGTTCCGGCATTGGATGCAAGGATTCGATCGACAATTATTTGCCGTAAAT
>Ga0265596_1000955_pt1 | contig 14705 bp, 10 predicted proteins | sample saktaG_FD_190143 | JGI IMG/M metagenome (GOLD analysis project Ga0265596, IMG submission 190143) | Saline water microbial communities from Sakinaw Lake, British Columbia, Canada - sak_2013_06_06_60m | ecosystem: Environmental > Aquatic > Non-marine Saline and Alkaline > Saline ...
AAAATATTAAAAAATCAATTAGGTTTATTATTATGGAGAAAAAAAGTAACGAAATTTCTAACGGGGTGAAACCAAAAATACTTTTAGGTTTAACGACCACCAAAAAGTCAGACTGGCGAGGTAAAGTTAAGGAAATAGACCGATTGGGGTTAAAAGAAATCGCTCTTTTTCCTACTTGTTTAAAAATTAAGGAGAGAAGAGAACTCTATAAATTGCTTGAGGAAACTAAGCTGGGAAAGATACCCCTTGTTCATTTAAGGGATGATTTTAAAAAATGGGAATTTGAATATTTGATAAAAAAATTTAAGACAAAGGTTTTTAATACCCATTTTGACCGGCTGGATGAGGAATTTCTAAAAAATAGCCGAAAATATTATAATAAAATTTATTTAGAAAATAACGGAAATTTTTCAGATGAGATGATAAAATGGTTCAAAGTTTTTCCCAGCTTCTGCTTTGACGCCAGCCATTTCGAAGATTACGCCTTTATTCAGAAATTGCCAAACCACAAAAATTTGCCGAAGTATTTTAAAAAATATAAAATTGGCTGCTGCCATATATCTGCGGTCAGAGAGGAGCCTTTTTTTAAAATAAAAGAAGGGGAAAGAATTGCTTATTACAATAGCCACTGGCTGCGGGATTTATCCGAGTTAGATTATGTTAAAAAATATGTTAAATATCTACCTCCGGTTTGCGCTATTGAATTGGAAAATTCTTTAGAAGAGCAATTAAAAGTCAAGAAATATCTAGAAAAGATTATTTCCCGAAAATAAGCCTAAGCAGGTTTATTTTCATGAGCCCGCTTTAATTTTTAAGTGAGGCATAAAATGGAGCAAAATTCAGCCTAAATTGTAAAAAATGTTAAATGTTGCTATAGTAAAAATATGGCAAAAAGAATGTTTATAATTGAAGATGACGCTAATGTTTTATCCAGCCTGCAGGCGAAATTCAGCCTGGAGGGGTTTCAGGTTGGGACAAGCAGCGGCAATACAGAGATTGGGGACTTATTGAATGAAGTAAAGAGATTCAAGCCTGATTTTATAATTCTTGATTTAATTTTGCCGGTCGTGGACGGTTTTGACGTGATAAAATCCATAAAAGCGGACGAAGAGGTTTCTTTTCTGCCTATATTTATTTTTACTAACTTAAGTGACGAGGATAGCCGGAGCCGGAGCACAAGTCTCGGAATAAAGCATTATTTTATAAAAAGCGATTTTAATATTGATGAGTTTATTTCTAAAGTTAAAAAAATCATTGCTAACATAGAAAAAATAAAATAAGAGTAGATGATTATGAAAATTATCGGAAAAAAGACAAAAATTTCATTAATAATTTTAGCGGTGATTGCGGCTTTGTCCGTATTTTTTATTGTGGGGAAAAAAGAAAAGGTAGAATACACGACCGCGGCGGTAGAAAAAGGCAGATTAACCCAGACCGTAAGCGAAGTGGGCACGGTTAAGGCTTCCCAGAAAATTGAGCTAAGTTTTCTGCAAAGCGGAAAAATCGGAAAAATATTGGTTAGCATCGGCGACAAAGTAAAGCAGGACCAGGTCCTGGCTGAACTGGATTATAGTTCGTTTTCCATAAAAGCGCAGGAAGCCCAGGCCAACCTGGATGTAGCTAACGCTAATTTAAATAAATTGCTGGCTGGCGCCACTGTCAGGGAAATTGCTGTTTCCCAGGCCCAGGTTGACCAGGCTAAAGCCACTTATTTAGCCAATCTGGCCGAACTGGATAAAATTGAAAAAACTACGGCTGAAGATATTTCCCAGGCGGAAAAAAGTTTGGCTGATTTAGAATCAAATCAGGTGGATGACATTACTTCTTATGAACAGGCCGTGACTTTAGCGGAAACGGATTTAACCAATACCAAGAGCACTTATGAGCAGTCAATTAACAATAAAAGGAGCGTGGCTTTAACAACCATTGATAATAAACTAGTGATAGCCAACACTGCCCTTGATAATATAAATACGATTTTGAATGACAGCGATGCCGAAGAGCCGCTCAAGGCTAAAAATAAAAGTTATCTACCCAGTACGGAAAGTTCATATGTAGGCGGCTTAGAGTTGCTAGCGGCGGCCAACAGCAGTTTGGTTACGGCCAAACAAGCTCAAACTAATACGGTTGTAATTGCGGCCAGCTTAGACTGCCTAATTGCTTTAAATAAAATTTTTGAAGCCCTTGATTATTGCTATAAGGCCTTAGAAGATAGCGTTGTATCTTCGGCCTTTACTCAAACCGAGTTAGACGCTTACAAAACTTCAATTAGTACGCAGATTACGGCTATCAGCACGGCAATTTCGGCTGTTCAGACCGCCCAGCATAACTTGGAAGACGCAGTTTTAACGTACCAGACAAAAGTGGCGGAAGTTGAAGATGATTTAGCCAAAGCTAAGGTAGATTTGGCTAATGCCATAAAATCAGCCAAGAATTTTTTAGCTTCTGTCCGGCTGGCCGGGGAGCAGAAGGTAGCGGCAGCCCAATCAAAAGTTGATACCAGCCAGGAGGCCTGGCAGGTAGCTAAAGCCCAGTTAGAAAACCTTAAATCGCCGGCCAGGATTCAAGACGTTTCTTTATATCAGGCCCAGGTTAAGCAGGCCGAAGCTGCCTTCGATCTAACGGAAAAGCAAATTGAAGACAGTATTATAAAAGCGCCGATTGACGGGACGGTCGTGAGGATTGAATATGAATTAGGGGAGCAAGTAACGGCGGCCAAACCGGCCATAGCCATCCTGGGTGAAAATAATTTTGAAATTGAAGTTGATATCTCGGAAGCTGACATTGCCAAGATAAGGAAGGATAATCCGGCGGAAATTACTTTAGATGCCTTTGGGGATGAGGTGGAATACCCCGGGAAAGTCTACTCTATAGAACCGGCGGAAACAATTATCCAGGATGTGACTTACTACAAAGTTAAAGTTCAGTTTACGGAAGAAGATGAGGGAAAAATGGCCAGCATAAAATCAGGCATGACCGCCAATATTATTATTACCACGGCATTTAAAGATAAGGTTTTAATTATGTCCTCCCGGGCGGTAGTAGAAAAAAACGGTGGCGATAAGTATGTAAGGGTCTTGGTTGGCAAAAAAGTCATAGAGGCGCCGATAGAAATCGGTTTGCGGGGAGACGAAGGCATGGTTGAAGTTTTATCCGGAGTGAAGGAAGGCGACGAGGTAATAACTTTTATAAAAGACGGCAAATAAAAAAGGCGGCTCGCATTTGAACCGCTTCCACAGCCCTTGAGGCTAAAATTTCCATAATATAAATGAATGTCAACTCCTTTAATCCAAATTAGAGATTTAAAAAAAGAATTTCAGACAGACGAGGTCGTGACTAAGGTTTTGCACGGCCTTTCTTTTAGTATGAGTAAGGGGGAGTTTGTGGCAATAATGGGGCCTTCCGGCTCTGGCAAATCTACTTTAATGCATATTCTCGGGCTGCTTGATAGGGCTACGAGTGGAACCTACGAATTAGACGGGGAGAATGTAAATGATTTAAGCGATGACGAATTAGCTGGCTTGCGCAATAAAAAAATCGGTTTTGTTTTTCAGGCCTTTAATTTATTGCCGCGTACAACCGTTATGGATAATGTGAAATTGCCTTTAGTTTATTCGGAAGATAAAAGTGATCCCGAAAAAAGGGCTAGAGAGGTTTTAGAAAGCGTGGGACTGGGGCATCGGTTGAATTATTTTACCAACCAGATTTCCGGCGGGGAAAAACAGCGGGTAGCGATTGCCCGGGCTTTGGTTAATAATCCTTCCGTAGTTTTTGCCGACGAACCGACCGGAAACCTTGACTCTAAATCAGGCGTCCAGGTAATGGAAATCCTGCAGAAGCTTAACGACGCCGGCAATACTATAATTTTAGTCACCCACGAAACTTACACGGCGGAGCATGCCGATAGGATTATAAAGATAAGAGACGGGTTGATTTTTGACGACTCTAAAGTGGTTAACAGAAGAATAGCCAGAGATGGGGAGATATTAAAATAAAATTTATGTTTTCTTTAATCAGACAATGCCTTAAGAATTCTACCGCTTCGCTTCTAGCTAATAAGGTTAGAAGTTTTTTAACGATGCTGGGGATTGTGATCGGAGTCGGGGCGGTTATTATTATAATGGCGGTCGGGGCCGGGGCCCAAAGCTTAATTTTAGCCCAGGTTAAGAGTTTGGGCACAAATTTAATCGGGGTTCTGCCGGGCAAGGCCGAAAACGAAGGCCCGCCGGCTTCAGCCATGGGCATTATTATCACGACCCTTACTTATGAAGACGCCGTCGCCCTGCGGGATAAAAAAAACGCTCCCCATCTCTCCGGAGTGGTCGCTTATTCTAACGGCGTGGGTACGGCCAGCTGGGGCTCCCACACTTATGATACTAATTTAAGCGGTTGTACGGCTGATATGATGGACGTGGAGGGGGGAGAGATAGATAAAGGGCGTTTTTTCTCCGAAGAGGAAGAAAAAAATCTAGCCAAGGTGGTGGTTTTAGGCAGGACGGTTAAAAATGAGCTTTTTGGGGAATCTGACGCAATCGGGCAGAGAATTAAAATAAAGAAGCATACTTTTGAAGTAATCGGAGTCATGGCCGAAAGAGGAACGGTCGCTTTCCAGGATTATGATGATAAAATATTTCTGCCGATTCGGACCATGCAGAAGCTTATGCTGGGAGTTAACCATGTTAATATGATCAGGGCTAAAGTTGATTATGAAGAAAATATTACTAAAGCGATGGAAGAAGTAACGGTCACTTTAAGGGATAGGCATGATATCACTGACCAAAGCGGCGCTGGTGATGATTTTACGGTCAACAGTGCGGCCCAGGCTCTGGATATGATAAAAACCATTACTGACGCCCTGCGCTATTTTTTGGCGGCCATGGCGGCCCTGTCCCTACTGGTCGGCGGTATCGGGATTATGAACATAATGCTCGTCAGCGTGACGGAAAGGACGCGGGAAATCGGCTTGCGCAAGGCGGTCGGGGCCACTAATTCAAATATTTCGAACCAATTTTTAATTGAATCTATCGCCATAACTTTAATCGGCGGAATAATTGGGATTGTTGGCGGTGGAATTATTTCTTTTTTAATTTCTTTAGTAGCTAGATTTTTAGGTTATGACTGGGCGTTTTCTCTTTCCCTACTTTCTGTTATATTGGCTGTGAGCGTTTCCTCTTTAGTGGGGTTAGTTTTTGGCCTTTATCCGGCTCGTAAGGCTTCTCACTTAGAGCCGGTACAAGCCCTGCATTACGAATAAACAGTTGAAAATTTTTAAGGTTATGAATATAAAATCTACAATTAAGATTTCTTGGCAGGCAATGCACGCTAATAAAGTCAGGACCGGACTGACGGTTTTAGGCATGGTCATCGGCATCGCCAGCGTTATTATTGTTTTTTCCGCCGGCGAAGGCATAAATAACCTGATTTTGGGAGAAGTGGAATCTTTTGGCGGTTCGGATATAATTGAAACAGAAATAAAGGTCCCCAGCACAAAAAAGGGCACGGCCGGGGAAGCTCAATCCGGAGCCAATTTAGCCACCGGCGTGCAGGTGACTACCTTAACTTTGGCGGATATGGAAGATATAAATAAACTGTCCAATATAAAACAAGGTTATGCCGGCATAATGGGGCAGGAACAGGTAAGCTATGGCAATGAATTAAAAAAAGCTTTTTTATTCGGGACTACTGCTAGTTTTATTGAAATGGACAAAAGTGAAATTGATATTGGCCGGTTTTTTACTGATGCCGAAGACAAATCTTTGGCGACAGTAGCGGTTCTGGGATATAAGATGAAAGAGAAGCTATTCGGTGATTCTGATCCTATCGGCCGTTTTGTTAAAATCCGCCAGAAAAAATTCAGGGTTATTGGTGTTCTTAAGGAAAGGGGAGCGGTGATGACTATAGATTTTGATGATTTTGTTTATGCCCCCATAAGAACTTTGCAGAAGAGAATTATGGGTATAGATAATGTTACTTTTTTAATGCATCAGGTAAAGGATACTAATTTCCTTGATGAAACCGCTGAAGAAATGCGGTTTATTTTACGGGAGAATCATGATATCTCTCCGCCCGAAGAAGCGGTAACAACCATATTCGGTTCAGGCAAAGACGATTTCCGCGTTGTTTCCATGGTCGAGTCAATGGAAGTGATGAAAACCGTTACCGGCGCCATTACTTTATTGCTTTTGGCAATCGTGGCTATTTCCTTGGTAGTCGGCGGAGTAGGGATTACCAATATTATGTATGTGATAGTGAGTGAGCGGACAAAAGAAATCGGTTTGCGTAAAGCCGTGGGCGCGAAGTATGCGGATATCATGTGGCAGTTTTTAACTGAATCAATTTTAATCACTATTGCTGGCGGAGTCGTTGGGGTAATTTTAGGCGCAGGCGTTTCTCTTTTGGTTTCTTTGGGCGCCAGTTATTACGGGTGGAATTGGGGATTTAGCGTGCCGCTTAAATCTTTTGTTGTTTCTTTAGGATTTTCTTTATTTTTTGGGGTTGCCTTTGGTTTGTATCCGGCCCGCAAGGCCGCGAAGTTAGAACCGGTTGAAGCGTTGGGGCATGAATAGAAAATGAATAATGAATAATGAATAACGGAATGAATTTATAGGAAATGGATTTTTAAAATAAAACAATTTTTAAAATAAAAGAACGGGCTCGGTATAAACACGAGCCCGTTTTGTCTGGAAGCCATGCCGCTCGGTCATGACTAGAGGGTTTTATGCCTCCCCGAGGCTCACGGTGATCGAACCCTCTCCGCTTCCAGCACTGATTATCGGGTCTCTTTGGCAGAGGCCGAAACGAGAACAGGGGTAGTTGGCTTGAACGACCCGACCCATTATTCTTCTTTCGCCATTTTGACAGGAATACTCTGGTATGTATCTTACTTGCCATATGTGCCAGTAGGAACCGGCAAAGATTAACCCTTCGCAATATTGGAGCGGTTCTTCGCATTGGGCAATCATGGCCAGGCCTTGAGCAAAGGTAAGGACCTGCCAACGATTGGATTCTTGATGTCTGAGCGAGTCTTCCGGGGAGATGTCTCCTAATCTGCTGTATTCAGCTCCGAATACGGGGTAAGGATGGGACGAGGTTGTTAGTCCCTCAATATCCCAGACTGGTTTGCCGTGGTCGCTTTGTATTCCCAAGAGTTGTAGCTGGGTTTCAAGCGGCAGGACGCTGCTTGGGATAACAAGCAAAATCGGCAGTTGGTCCTTTTCGACCTCAAGAAATTCAGGGAGTCGCCTGCCAGCGGTTCGCAGGATAAGAGCCGAGAACTCATCTTCGGTCTTTTTCAGAGCCTTATGATAGCCGAGCTCAATAAGTCTTTTGATTTGGGCTCTTAGGAATTCCTGTAATTGCGAAAGCACCAATCTTTCTTTGGCTACTTGCGAACAAGCGTTCATAATGTCCCTCCATGGGGTTTGGATTTATGGGAAAGAGCTTTTTTCATTTTATTGTTAGGAGGTTAACATATTTTTTATTTTTTGTCAATTTTTTAAGAATTTCTTTTTTTGTTAATTGTCTTCGGGTTTAATATAATTTATTATATATTATCGAAATTTTTAAATAAAAAAGGCAAATCGTTTGCGTGATTTGCCTTCCGTTTCCTTCCTTATTTTAGTATGCGGAATAAAAATCCGTCGGGATTTGGTTTTTCCCCGGTAAAGACTTCTATTGGCATGCTAAAAATTTCTTTGCCGGGAGTTCCATTTTTGCATTCACGATATCTTACTTCTCCATCCGACACGGGCGGATTAGCGATTACTAAAATTTTCGCAAGACGGAGTTCTCCCTCCGGAGTAGAGGCATTTCCGCCTTTATCCGTAAACACATGGATTGTTTGGCTTGGCTCAATAGCCCCGACAGTTATTTCACGGTACCCAGCTAATAATTTTTCCCTAGTCATTATTTTCTCCTTTTTATAATTTCGGGGATAAGCTTGTTTTTTAACAGTTTACTAAAATATTTTTTCTTGTCAAATGAAGCTAAAGTTGCTATAATTTATGTATATTTTTACTACGAATGTTACGAATTAGGTATCCGAATTATAAAAAAGATGAGATTTTATGTTTAAGCTCTCAAAATCAAATAACCTGAATTTGGCCGGTTTATACGAAAAGGCCGAGGATTTAATCGCCTCGGTGCCGTTTATTAAAAAGCGAAAAAGAAGGCGAAAGGTTTTAAAAATTTTAAAATATTTCCTTTTTTGTTTTATCGCGTTGATAATTCTCGCTATTATTTTAGGTGCCAGTGTCTTTTTTAATTTTAAGCAGGTTTATAGAAGCGCATCTGCTGCCCGGGATAATTTAACGCAAGCAATTAGTTTAGCCGGGGAAAGGGAATTTGCAGCAGCTTCGGTCGCCTCCAAGAAAGCAGGAGAGGATTTTAATCTGGCTTCCCTTCATCTAAAGTCAGCCAACAGTAATTTTTTTATTTCCCGCCTTCCTTTCCTGCAAAGCCAGGTTAATGATCTTGACTACTTGATAAAAAGCGGGGAGATTTTATCTAAATCCGTTTATCAGGCAGCCACTCTCGGGCAGGAGTTAGATATTTTATTTTTTAAGCGGGTGGATTTAAGCTTTTCTAAGTTCAGCCCGGAGGAAAAAGGGGAGATATTAAAGCTAATCTATGAATCAGGCCCGGAACTGGCCGGCCTAAAAGCTAATTTGGATCTGGCTTATTTTAGTTTGGACCAGGTTCGTTTTAAGGGAATATTTCGGTTTTTGGAAAATAAGATAAATAAAATAAAAGTCGAGCTTAAGGAAGGCAGGGTTTTATTGGAGAGAGTGGTGGCAATGACGGAGATTTTGCCTTTTTGGGCCGGCTACCCGGGAAAGACTAGTTTTTTGGTACTTTTGCAAAACAATGATGAGCTAAGGCCGACGGGCGGATTTTTAGGCACCTATGGCATCCTGGAGATAAAAGATGGAGATATTTCCCGTTTTGACACCCATGACATATATCATATGGATATGCCGGTTAAGGATAAGATGAATATTACTCCGCCTGAACCTTTAAAGAAGTATTTAGAAGTGGATAAATGGTTCATGCGGGACGCTAATTGGTCGCCGGACTGGCCGACCGCCGCTTCACAAATTGAATGGTTTTATAAAAAAGAAGATTCAATACTGCCGCCGGCGAACCAGATTAATAATTTTTCCGGAGAATTTTCCGGGATAGTGGCCATAACGCCAAAGTTTGTTACTGACCTACTGGCTATAGCCGGACCGGTTTTTGTCAGCGGAGAAGAATACAACAAAGATAATTTTCAGCGTTTATTGCAGTATAAAGTGGAAGCCGATTATATCCAATTAGGCATTCCTTCCTGGCAGAGAAAAGAAGTAATTGGAGAATTAGTTAAGGAATTAAAGATAAAATTATTTGATTTGCCTTTTTCTTCCTGGCGGCAGATTTTAGCAAGGTTTGAAGAAAATATTTTAGAGAAAGATATTTTAATATATTTAAAAGATGAGCTGGCGCAAAAGTTAGTAAAAGATTTGGGCGGAGCCGGGGAGGTAAAAGAGATAGATGGCGATTATTTGATGGCGGTGGACGCTAACCTGGCCGCTTTAAAGACCGACGCCGTAATAAACAGAAATATTAGTTATGAACTTGAGCAAAGGGCGGGCGGCTTGCTGGCTAAATTAAAAATCAGTTATGCTCACAATGGCGGATTTGACTGGCGGACAACCAGATATAGAACTTATACGCGGGTTTATATTCCGGCCGGGGCTAAATTAACAAGGGTTAAGATAAATAATGAAGATAAAAATGTAGATGAAGTTGATATTGCCAGCAAGTTTAACAAAACTGTTTTTGGCGCTTTTGTTTCTATTGAGCCGGGTAAAATTGGCAGTTTGTATTTTGAGTATAAATTGCCGGTTAATTTGGAGAAACTGGTTGAAAATGGAAATTACAGCTTGTATGTTCAGAAACAACCCGGCAATAATGTGGAAAATTTAGCAGTTGACTTAAAGTTCAAAAATAAGGTAAAATCATATAATCCGGTTGGTTTTTCCGCGGAGAGGGAATCTGATGAGGGAATAAGATGGGAAACGGATTTAAGGACGGATAAGGCATTTGAGGTTAATTTCTAAAATAATTTATTAATTTATTATCGCTTCGCTTTTTATTAATTTATTTAATGCAATAAATTAATAAACTAATAAATTTAATAAATTAATTCAGGAATTAGGTGAATTATCAATCAAATTAATTAATACGGCGGCAGGAGGAATTAGAAATTTTTGATTATGTTTATTAAACGAATAGGCATTGACCTGGGGACAACTTATACTTTAGTTTATCTGCCTAAGCGCGGCATAGTTATTAATGAGCCGAGCGTGGTGGCAATTTCCATGGAAGACAGAAAAATTTTAGCGGTAGGTAATGAAGCCAAAGATATGCTGGGCCGCACTCCCGACACCATTATTGCCTTAAAGCCGCTAAAGGACGGGGTAATTGCTGATTACCGCACCACCGAAGCCATGCTTAGGTATTTTATCAATAAGACTTTGGGCGGGATTCATCTTTTCCGACCCGAGGTTATGGTCGCGGTGCCAGCCGGAATTTCTTCCACCGAAAGGCGGGCCGTAACCGAGGCGACAATCGCGGCCGGGGCCAAAGCCGCTTATATAATAAAAGAGCCGATTGCGGCGGCTATCGGGGCTGATATCCCGATTGGTTCGGCTTCCGGGCATATGATTGTTGATATTGGCGGCGGGACAGCGGAAATGGCGGTTATCTCTTTAGGCGGCATTGTGGCTTCAACTTCGGTCCGGGTTGGAGGTAATAAGTTTGATGCAGCTATTTTAGAACATACCAGACGCAAGTATAATTTAGCTATCGGAGAAAGAACGGCTGAAGAGATAAAGATTAATATTGGTTCAGCGCTTTTTTTAGAAGATAAATTAACGATGGAGATTCGCGGTCGGGATATTATAACCGGTTTGCCACGCAGTATTAATGTTACCAGCGACGATGTGACTGAAGCCATCCAAAATGAGCTGGAAGCTATTATTTCGGCGGCTAAAAAGGTTTTGCACAAAACCCCGCCGGAATTATCGGCTGATATAATGGATAAGGGCATGGTTTTATCAGGCGGTAGCTCTTTACTGCGCAATATTGACCAGTTATTATCCCGGACTACCGGCGTGCCTGTTTATGTGGCGGATGAGCCGCTTTTGTGCGTAGCCAAAGGGACAGGAATAGCGTTGGACAACTTGAATAGTTATAAGAGAAGCATACTGGCGACTAAATAAAATCCTAAGTAATGTGGGTGAAATCCAAAATCCAAAATCATAAATTCCAAATAAATTACAATAATTAAATTCAAAATCCAAAACAGTTTTGGAAATTAATTATTTAGATTTTGGTATTATTTGTTATTTGTAATTTTGAATTTGTAATTTATTTAAGGTTTAGTGCTTAGAGTTTATAACTTCATAATTTTGATTTTAATATTATATTGTATATGCTAATAGGTATTGATGCCAGCCGAGCCAACAGGGGTCATAAGAGCGGTACAGAATGGTATTCGTATTATTTGATTAGGTGGCTGGCGAAATTAGATAAAGAAAATCAATATATTCTTTATACTGACAAACCGCTTAAAGGCGGTTTGTTGGATTTAACCACTGATCAATATTTTCCTAATTCGGGGCAGGAAAAAATTAAGTTTGATGAGTCCGGCTATCAGGTAGTAAAGAGCCCTTATAATAATTTTCGGGTCAAGGTTCTTAACTGGCCCTTTAATTTTTTCTGGACTTTGGGGAGATTATCTTTAGAGATGTTAACCCATCAGCCGGACGTTTTATTTGTCCCGGCTCATAGTCTGCCAATATTTTCCCCCAAAAAGACAATAACCACTATTCATGATGTTGCTTTTGAAAAAAACCGATTTTTATATCGAATAGATGATATTGGCCCTGAGTGTAGGGCACTCAGGAAAATTATTTGTTTTTTTGTTAAGGTTTTCACCTTAGGAAAATATGGTGCTAATTCTACGGATTATCTGAGGTGGTCTACCCGCTTTGCTTTAAAACATGCTAAGAAAATAATTACTGTGTCTAATTTTTCTAAAAGCGAGATGTTAAAGATGTATGATGTGAAGAAAGAGAAGATAAAAGTAATTTATAATGGCTATAATGAATCTTTATATAAGAAAATTAATAACCAAAACGAAATAAATAAAATATCAGACAAATACGGTATAGAAAGGCCGTATTTATTGTATGTTGGCCGTTTGGAAAAAAAGAAAAATACTCCTCTCTTAATTAATGCTTTTGCTATTTTAAAGGAAGATAATAAAAATATAAAACAAAAGCTTGTTTTAATAGGCGACGCTAGTTTCGGTTATGACGAAGTTAAATATTTAATTGAGCAATTTGATCTAGATTCTGAAGTAATAATGCCGGGCTGGGTAGAGGAAGAGGATATGCCATATATTTATAACGGGGCAACCGCTTTTATTTTTCCGTCTAAACATGAGGGTTTTGGTATACCAATAATTCAGGCCATGGCTTGCCAGGTTCCGATAGCCGCTTCTCGCATTCCTGTTTTAAAAGAAGTCGGGGAAGAAGCGGTTTTGTTTTTTAACCCAGACGACACTAAATCAATAGAAGGGGCCTTGAAGAGTATAATAACAGACGATAAGTTAAGGAGAAGTTTAATAGAGAAAGGCGAAGCCAGAGTGAAAAATTTTAGTTGGGAGAAATGCGCGCGGGAAACTTTGGCTGAAATAAATAATCTATAATCTTTAATAACCAATAAACAAGAACCAATAACCAAACAAATTATAATATTCAATATCCAATAATCAAATAGTTTGGTTATTAAAATTTAGTTATTGATTATTGTTTGGAATTTGATTATTGATTATTTTTCTAATATTGATGATTATTTCTTTATAGATGACCCAAGAAAAATTGTTTGGATTTTTTATTTACTACAATACTCCATTTGTGCTATAATAAAGATGTTATGAGAAAAAATATAACATCTTTTTTTGTATATTTTTTGTTTTTCACAACTTTATTGTGGACCTTGTCTTTTTCTCCCAGCAAAGCTTTGGCAGAAGGAGATTTTTCCTTTAATAAATTAGCCAAAGACAGCTCAGGATTTAGCTCAGATAAAGACATTAATGAAGTATTAGTTAAATTTAAAGGTAGCGATGAAATCAGAGTTATAAGAGTTCCTTTGGATAAAAATTTGAAGGAAATTTTAGAGGATTATAATGACAATCCTGAAATTGAATATGCTGAACCGAATTATCTTTATCATCAGGTTTCAGTTATTCCCAATGATACTTATTATGATAATCAATGGTATTTACAAAAAATAAAAGCGCCTTCTGCCTGGGAAGAAATTCAGGAAAGCCCTAGAGTTGTTATAGCGATTATAGATTCAGGTATTCAGATAAATCATCCTGATTTAGCCGGTAATATCTGGAAGAATATTGATGAGATTCCGGCCAATGGTATTGATGATGACAGAAACGGTTTTATTGATGATAGCAATGGTTGGGATTTTATTAATAATTTGCCTGATCCTTCACCTAAGTTTGAAGAAGGCTTTACCGAGGCCGGGGTCTTACATGGTACGATTGTGGCCGGAGTGGCGGCGGCTATTGGTAATAATAATACCGGAATAACCGGAGTAACCTGGAAAGCGTCATTAATGCCTTTGCGGGTTTTAAATGACAAAGGTGAAGGCAGAACCAGCGAAGTTGTTAGGGCCGTTGATTATGCTATTGTTAACGGGGCCGATATTATAAATTTCAGTTTTGTTGGTTTCGGTTACAGTAAAGCTTTGGCTGAAGCTATAAAAAGGGCTTACGACGCCGGCATAATTATTGTGGCCGCGGCCGGCAATGAGCAAGAAGGAGGGGAGGGGTATAATTTGGACAGCACGCCAATGTACCCGGTTTGCCATGACGGAAATAATGGAGAAAATATGATTATCGGCGTGGCCGCTACCGATACTCTTGACCAGAAAACCAATTTTTCCAGTTATGGCTTTAGTTGTGTTGATATTGCCGCTCCGGGCGTAAGTATTTTTAGCACGGCGGTTTATGAGCCGACGAAAGGCCCGTTTGACAAATATTACAATGGCTATTGGTCAGGGACCTCAATGGCGACACCGATGGTTTCGGCCGCCGCCGCTTTAATAGAGGAAGCTAATCCAAAAATCAGCCGTCAAGAAGTTGTAAATATTTTACTGGATAGTTCTGACAATATCAGCCGGCTTAATCCGAATTTTTTAGGCCAATTAGGCAGAGGCAGGTTAAATATCGCTGTTGCCATTGCCAAGGCAATCGAGGAGTTGAAAAAGGAAAAAGTGAAAATTCTGGTAGCTCCTTTTTCCAATTATGTTAGCCAGACGAATATTACCGACTATAACGGTGAGATTGAAAAAGAGTTTTTGTCATATGGGGAAAATTTTCGCGGCGGAGTCAATGTCACGGCCGGTGATATTGATGGCGACGGCAAAGATGAAATTATTACCGGAGCTGGTCCTGGCGGCGGTCCGCATGTCCGCCTCTTTGATTCGGGAGGCAAGGTTTTAGGTCAGTTTTTCGCTTATAATAAAAATTTCCGTGGCGGAGTCAATGTCGCCAGCGGTGATATAAACGGGGACGGGGTTGATGAAATAATCACTGGCGCCGGAGTGGGCGGCGGTCCCCAGGTTCGGATTTTTGATTCGGG
>Ga0265596_1000960_pt1 | contig 14645 bp, 10 predicted proteins | sample saktaG_FD_190143 | JGI IMG/M metagenome (GOLD analysis project Ga0265596, IMG submission 190143) | Saline water microbial communities from Sakinaw Lake, British Columbia, Canada - sak_2013_06_06_60m | ecosystem: Environmental > Aquatic > Non-marine Saline and Alkaline > Saline ...
GTAACTTCTGCAGAGCCTAAATCCACAATGTTTCCGGCAATTTCAATCGTCGTATTTCCCATACTGATCAACTCTGACCGAATGGTTTCGAGAAAAGCCGCAATCAGCGTTACTGCCGTCAGTGCCGCCGCTCCGATACACAGTCCTTTGCCGCGGGCGGCCGTTGAATTGCCCAATTCATCCAGCGCATCCGTGCGCTTACGGGTTTCACTGGGCATATCGGCCATTTCCGCCAAACCCCCGGCATTGTCGGCAATCGGTCCGAAAGCGTCCGTCGCCAGGTTAATTCCGAGCGTGGAGAGCATACCGACCGAAGCCAAGCCGATGGCGTACAAACCGGCTGAGAAATTCTGGAACCCACCGCCGAAGCCGAATGCCATCATCATACCGATAATGACAAAAATGATCGAAGGCGCGGTAGAAATCAAACCGACCGACATCCCGGCCGTGATCACGGTTGCGTGTCCCGTCCTGGCCTGATGGGCAATCGACTGCACCGGACCATAGGCGGCGTTGGTATAATAATCCGTTGCATAGCCGATAGCCACGCCCACGAAAAGACCGGATAGAATCGGAATAAACAGTTTCCAGAAATAAGGTGCCGGTAAAAGCAATTGGATGATAACCGCACTGAAAATCACCGTTAAAACCGAGCTGATATTGATGCCGCGGTTAATGGCTTTCAGCAGGCCTTTTTGATCGGAATCCTCGGACGTCCGTACCATAAATATTCCAACAGCCGAGGCGAGTGTTCCAATGGAGGCAATCAGCATGGGCAGGATAACACCGTTAAAAGCGAGGTTCGTACCAGTAAAGGCACTGACGGCCAGTGCTGCAGTCCCCAGGATGGAACCGACAAAAGATTCATAGAGGTCAGCTCCCATACCGGCAATATCACCCACGTTGTCTCCGACATTATCGGCAATTACCGCCGGATTCCGGGGATCGTCTTCAGGAATTCCAGCTTCAACTTTTCCCACCAGATCAGCACCCATATCGGCCGCTTTGGTAAAAATACCACCGCCAACTCTGGCAAACAGCGCTTGTGAAGACGCACCGAACCCAAAACTCAGCATGGTTGTTGTAATTTCATGCAGATTGAGATTCGTCAGTCTGATTAAACCCGTAAACCAAAGAATGATATCCAGTAGCCCAAAGCCTACCACAACCATACCCATGATGCTGCCACCCCGAAAGGAGAGGCGCAGCGCTTCATTCAGCGAATTACGGGCAGCGGTAGTCGTCCGGCTGGATGTTCGCGTAGCCGTCAACATCCCAAGAAAACCACTGAGACCGGAAAAAAATGCACCAGACAAAAATGCATACGGCACAAACACACTCAAGGCGTGAAAACCATACGAGAAGATCAGCAGAAGCAAAAAAGCAACCGCAAAGAATATTCCCGAAGTTTTGTACTGTTGTTTAAGATAGGCGATTGCACCTTCCCGTATGTACCCGGAAATCGTCTTAATCTGTGCTGTTCCCTCGTTCTGTTTTTTTATCCAGAGGTAGAGGAACAGGGCTGTAAGAAGCGCTATAAAAGACGCTATCGGCACAATCATTAATCGCAGTAACATAATAACTCCCAATTTTATGATGTAAAACAGGTCAAAGATTACATCAAATCAAAGTATTTTTCAAGTAAATAGAAAAAGGGGTTGATCAAAAGATCAACCCCTTTCGGATTATAGGATTGACATTTTATTTCATGAACGTCATCTTTTTGGTTTTTGTTACACCGTCAGCCTTCAACTGATAAATATAAACTCCGGTTGAAACTTCATAACCGTTTTTATCTTGACCGCTCCAGATAACCGAATGACTGCCCGGTTGCAGTTGATTATCGACGAGAGAAACAACTTCTCTACCAACGATATCATAAATAACCAGCTTCACCTGGTTAGTTTGCGGAATCTGGAAGGTAATCGAAGTAGTCGGGTTGAACGGGTTCGGGAAGTTCTGATGCAGCTTATACTGATCCAGAACCTTCATTTCAGAACCGGTAATACCGCTTGCGACCATTCCTTCGAACCGTAGTATCAGTCCATTATCTGTAAAGAAATATCCAAAATCTTTACTAAGAAAAACGGCGCCAATATAATAATCAGAATCGGTTACAGCGGGGGTTGCCATCTTTTTCCAGGTCGCACCGAGATCTGATGTATAAAAAACACCATTATCTGACATAGCAAAGATCACATCGGTGCCAGGAACATTCACAACACCATTGGCCCAGAATGCCGAAGCGGTATCAGGTTGAGTTCCCTGGTACCAGGTTTCGCCGCCATCTTCGGACATAATGACTGCACCATACCGATCAGTTATCATACCACGATCATCATCAACAAAGGCAATTGAACGTCCATATTGTTGAATAATTGTATCCGGTATGGCAAAACTTTCCCACGTCAGACCGGCATCATAGGAACGAAAAACATAACCGGAATCGTATTCCGACGTCAAACCGGCACACCAGACACTTTCACCAATATTGCACGAACCAAGTCCGAAAGTATAATATCCATAAGCAGAATTCAGGTAATCGATGCCAGTAATTTCTGTCCAGTTCGCGCCCTGATCATCCGAACGGACAAAGTGCATATTCCCATTTGGTTCCATGTCGCCAAACGCAACGGCCACATTCTCATTCAGAACCCTCAGTCCATCAAACCATCCGGGAGCCAGCATTGAAATATCATAGGAATAAACTTCCGTAAAATTGGCACCACCGTCAGTGGTCCGATAGATTTTACCTTCAGCGACAGCAACAATGGCGATGTTTTCATCAAAGGCGTCCATCTGGGCAACACGGCCGGGAATTGCAGTGGCATTATGGGTAAATGTCTTTCCGCCATCAATAGAACGAAAAATGTATGTACCAACCGAAGATCCGCCATTACCTGCAAACCAGATAACATTTTCATCAATGATGCGACCTGGTTTAAAACCAAGACCTTCCGGCGTCGCACCATTCAGAAGCACTTCATCAGCAACAACGATAGCATCCGGTTCACCAACATAGCCGTTGTAATCAAGTACAATAATCGGTGCAGCTGAAGACATCAGTCCGCCCATTGGTATACTGGACGTATACACAACTTCAAGTTCCGGATCATCGTCCATATTAGCAATATTGACAATACCCCAGATACCGTCAGCACCATATTCTTCATCAATTACCGATACACCGTAATTCATGGGATCAGTAATATCGCCGCCCAGGTAGGAGCATTTGAAAATACGGGCATTGACATCGCCGGCACGGGAACCAAATACAAAATCAAGATAGCCGTCCTGGTCAATATCTCCGACGGCACCACCCCAGGCGCCCCGGGAACCGCTTGACCAATAAGAGCTTATATTCACCAGCTCAGTATGTTTTAGAGTGTCGCCGTCTTCCTGAAGCAGCATGATTGCTTTCTTGGTATCATCAGCCCAATCATATACCGCGCAGATTATTTCTTCCGTACCATCTTCATCCAGATCTACAGCGTATGCCGACTGTACGGATGAGCCTCCGGCCATTGGAGACAACGCATCATATTCCCAATCTGTACCATTAAAACTTAATTTGCTAATTTCAGTCTCTGAAAAAAAATACGCCCTGTTTTCAATCACCGCGACATCCCATTTGTTTTCAACGGTAGATGTCAAACCAAAATCCTTACCACTGACTTCCAGTGTCCATGTTTCCGAGCCATCGCCATTATCCGGGATATCACTTACTGAACAGACGCCCAAATAATATCCACTAGTGTTCCCGGCCCGATCTGCAAATACTATTTCATCGGTTCCATCACTGTCAATGTCAACGATTTCCCAATCCATTGGGCGTATGTTTTCACTGTCAGTGCCGGTAATTGTCCAAGTAGAATTAGGTGCATAATTGGTATCACCTTGTGCAATACCAAACACATCACCGCCAGCGTGTTCATATACTACAATTCTGTCTGGATTAGCGGAAACAGACGTGCTGTTTACCGGTCCCCATACCAGCTCCTTTTTGCCGTCTTTATCAAGATCGGTTAAAGCCAAACAGGGCCAGGTATTCTGATAAAACGGATCAATCACTGCGCTCCATACTACATTCCAGGCCGAACCATCGTACTCCAGCTTGTAAATGCGTGGAATGACTTCCGTTGCCCCGTCGCTCCAGTTATCATTCACCAGATAGATTTCAGTCATGCCGTCGCCATCAACATCGACACCGGAAATCATACCACCGACACCACCGTTGTTCAGCGTAGCCTCCGGTACCGGAATCTCTGCAACCCGGTCAAAGCCGTTGATCGCCATCGCACCGGTCGTCATCAGCAAAAATGCTGCAACCATGCAAAATAATGTAACATTTCTCTTTCTCATACATCCTCCTTTTTTAGAGATTTAACGAAAATATTTAATTAAAAACCAAATCCTATTGAAAATCGGTGAATAGATTTTAATATACCCAGATCAGCATAGGAATAATCTGTATATAGTCCCAGGGCATTTCCCATATTCAGCTTAAGCCCTGCTCCAAGGGAAAAACCACCCTCATCCGTATTAAACCGATAACCGCTTCTCAGATAGAACATCCGGTTCATCGAATACTCGAATCCCAGGTTGTACTGCTCCAGATTATTGTTGGGGTGAACCATATCAAACGCCGAAATCAGACGGTGTGCTCCCGCATTCAACAGGTCCATGCTGACACCAAATCTAAAATTGATCGGCAGAGAATATTTTTCAAATGATTTTGGTTCAGGGTCCGGCTGAGCATTATAAGACAGCGGATCACTATAATCAATATAATCACCGCTGAATTTTACCTCCGGACCGAAATTTAATATAGACATGGCGATATTGAGCCCGTGAAAACCGGTCCGATACAGGGTTCCCAGATCCATTGCCCAGCTGGAATAGGAATAGTCCCAGTACCCTTCATGGACCAACTTTGTCGTCACGCCGATTGATACTTTGTCGGTTAAATACCGGGAATATGTCAACCCCAGACTATAATTGGAAATATTGAAATATTCACCAGTCCCGTCAGGACGATCGATGGTAGTAATTTCCATATCATCGGTAATAAGATAAACCGTGCTCACTGCGAATGTTCCGATATTGCCCAGACTCATGGCCGCCGAAAGCCCGCCAATGGATATACCAGCCGGCCACGTATTATAGGCCGTATAAAGGTTACGGCCACTGATATCAGCTAGCCCGGCCGGGTTCCAAAAAACCGATCCGGCATCATCGGTAATGGCCGTGATTGCCTCCCCCATACCTGTGGCACGGGCCCCGAGTCCAATCTCGAGAAACTGGGCGACCGCCGTACCAACCGGGGCGAATTCTTCCGCACTCACGGTAGCAGAAAATAGTATTCCTACGATAAAAAAGACCATCCAGATTTTCTTCATCATCTTTATCTTCCTTTTATCTTACGATTACAAATTTACCAATTTTATCACCCAACGTTGGTGATTCTACAACATACATATAAATACCCGGCGCCGCTTCCTGATTATTGCGGGTCATCAGGTCCCACTCTGCAACACTTGGGCTGGCAATATCAAATTCCTCACCCACAACTACTGACGTGTTGGCTTTCACTTCGGCTACAAAATCACCATCCAGCGTAAATATTTTTACCGTTGCGTCTGATGGCAGATAGGTAAACTGTATCCTGTGTTCCCAGGAAAAATTATCACTGGGTGCCGGATTATTCCACCTGGCGCTGCCAATATAGGGATTGGGAACTACCTTGACACGATCCAGCGTCTCCGTTGCCACCGGATTTGAGGGAGATATAACCCGATAGCTGTCTCCATCAAGCATTTGACTGTATGCCTGACCAAGAGGAATCGGTTCATTTATTTCTTCTGTGAACGCCTGAACGGTATAATGATAAATTAAACCATTGGTTACCAGCGTATCGATAATTTCGTAGTTGCCGGTACTGGCATTTATCGGAGGAGGCCAGGAAGCGCTGCCAACCGTATCAACATATGTTGCCATTGTTTGCCAGGCGATGCTTCCATCAGACCTTTTGGTACCTTTAGACACTTTGTAAAACTGAAAGTAATCGTGATTTTCCGCCAGGTTGTCCCATACTAACGAAACACCTTTGGTTATGGCGTCTTCAACATATTCTGTAACTTCAAGTTTAGGTGCAGTTGGCGATTCGACTGCCAATACATAATCATTATCGACAATAAACTGGGCCACTTTCATGATCTCAACAAGTTTTACCATACTGTAGATCCCGCCGCTGTCCGGATCGCTGCCAACCCCAAGAGCCATTGTCACAACAACGGAATCTCCGGTGACCAGTGAATCCAGCGGACCAATCGTATAAATCCCGCGATAGTCATGCGCCGGGTACGGCACACCGGAGCCTTCAAAATCGGTAATATCTTCAAAATAGGGTTGTCCGATCATTCGGTCCCAGGCTTCCTGATCGGTTGCCGGGTCATTATAAATATGACAGACATGGAAAGAGCTCGGTTTCATTTCCGGTACTGACTTCAGAATCTTGATACCCAAAAATCCGGGGGTTTGCAATACACCGTCAATTCCCGGGTTGCCCATATCATCATCAACAGCCACACCATCGACCTCATATTCGGAAGGGTAATAGGGGTTGTCATAATCAAGCATGAATACCATATTGCTGTCTGCGTCTTCGACTGTTAAGCTATGGTCGTAACCTGCCATTTGGGGACATCTTTCAAGCCAGTCCCATTGTGAATTGCACATCACCCAGTCGTCCTGGTTTGAATATTTATCTTCTGCGCCCCAGGTAGGCAGTTTGGACACATCGCCATCAAGCCGAACCCCAAAATAAAAATCATCGATTCTCTGGGGAGTATCCGGCAATTCGTCGCCATCGGTGTCTATGCCGACATTTTTAATCGTGTATTCATAGATAATAAAATCACCGGCATAGCTGGCGCTCCAGGCATAAGTCCTTTCCGTAACTTCAACGCCTAACGGGATGTGGGCCGAAGCTCCGGGAGTGGAAACATCATAATAGCGCGTATAGGTTTCCTGATCAGCCCGGATACTATTTACAGTGTCCAGAAAAACAGAATCCAAGGGCGCAAATTCTGTGTCCTCGCCGGTTGATGAATGAAAAACACCATCCACAAACCCATGGAGCCAAAGTGTTCCCCTGTACAGATACGAATTACCCGAACCGCCGGGATAATCACAAGAAGGGGTCCGATTTTCGTACGCATCATCACCCATATAACTGAAATTTGTAACACGCGTCCAAAGATTTCCGATTTTGTGAAATTTCCAGTCATTTGCAACAATTGGAGAGTCCTGAACCCCCATGGATTTTTGAAAACTCCGGTCTTGCCGGTTTGCATCTGCAGCAGAAAGAACCAGACTAAAAACCATTATCAACATCAATATTGTTGTCAATGTTATATAGGAATTTTTCTTCATTAATTTCCTCCGGAAAATAATTATTTAATTAAAATTGTATCGACATTCCAATTCGGAACTGACGCTCTTCATTATATACCTGTGGATTTCGGATAAAGGCGCCGGTAACACCATCTTTGTAAACGACGGCGGGATCACCTTCAGAATCTCCGGTTTGATAATAGTAGGAGCTTCCCAGCCAATCGATGTTTTGACTGTTAAACAAATTGAAAATATCTATATACAATGAAAGGGTTGTTTTTGAAAGCGCAATTTGTTTGTTAATACGGAGGTCTGTGCTTGTGGTAGACGGCATACGCATATCATTTACTTTACCGGTTCCATAGGATGAATACGGTAACCCGCTCCCATACTCATACTGAAAATTTGCCAGCCAATTGCCCCAGAGTATTCCAAACCGGGGTGGGGTTTTGAAAGTGATATTGGCATTTATTGTATGGGTCTGATCAAAATCCAGAACATTTAACCTGCGCTCACTATCAAATGCGCCCGCGCCACTGGTCGTGCTGGAGCTGCGGCCCTTTGCAACGGAATAAGTATAGTTTACAGAACCTCCCCAGAAATCTCCCAGCCTTTTAATAAACGAGAACTCTAGTCCTTTCATGTTACCGTAATCAGCATTGACAAAAATACGAACTTCTCTGCCATAAAAATTTTCTAAAATGTATTTATAATTGTTCATCAAGTTCGTAACATCTTTGTAGTATCCATTAACGGAAAACTTGATATCATTTGTAAACAGGTGTTCAACACCAACTTCGTAAGCAACGGTTTTCTCAGGTGACAGACCCGGGTTTCCGGCATAGTTTCCTGTTTTTGTAAGTGACTGAAAATGCAGGTTTCGATACAGATAGTATCCATCCGGACGCTGAAAATAATGCCCGTATGAAAAACGAATAATATCACGGTCGGTTATCGGGTGAGATACGGCTATCCTGGGACTGATCTGGCTTTTATATTTTGCCTTTTGAGGATCGGAAAATATCGCAGAGCCAGTAGAGTCAACAGTAGTAAACGGATCGTTGAAATCTGCAGGGTAAATGACTTCATCACCAATACCATTCGGATTAAAATAGTCGTAGCGTAAGCCGATCAATGCGATAATACCTTCATAATCGATTTTGTCCTGGACATACATGCCAAAATCAATCATGTCCTCTTTCCAGATATCCAGGCGGTTTGTTCCGTATCCCAAAGTCCAACTGATATTTTCAATATCCATTACATATTGACTAAAATCTATTCCGGACTTAACCATATGATTGCGATTAATTTGACTCACAAGATCCAGCTTAAACGTATTTGAAACAGAAGATTGGTCCCGGTACCCCGGATCGTCTCCCCTGATCCACCAATAGTTATCAAGTCTTTCTCGATAGATCGGATGGGGCCCGGATTGAGTATTATCCCAGATCAGATCTTCATTAGTATTGCCATCACTATCCCTGTCTTCAACATCCGGTGTTGAATAATGGTAATTCGAATAAAATCGCTGGTATTTTGCCTCATAGTAGGTCCGTGATGACAGTTGCTGTGTCCAGACAATATATTGATTGCTGGCGGTCTGGGTTTTGTTCCACAAATAATCCTGCATTGGTCCCACATATATTGTAGACACGGAATCTCCGGTCAGTGTATCACCCCGGATAACAATTTGGGTCAGTGAATCATAAGCAGTCCCGAAATCGTTGTATTCGGAAGGATCGTCGACATATACATAATGTTGTATAGTTGAACTACCGGTCTGTTCATATTTCGCATATTCATTAATCAGATAATCATCCGCCGTACCGTAAAGAGAAGCGGGAAAATAGAACTCGTCCCATTCTCTGTATGAATACATACCGCCAACCGATAATTTTGCGTTCTGTCCAAAGCATGCGGTAATTTTTCCCTGGAGCGACTGTTTAAATTGATTTTGATTAAGAAAATATCCTTGGTTTCGGTCAGTAATTTCGCCAGACAACGAAAAGTTTAAGGCCCCCGGCTGATCAAATAGCCATCCGGACCCTGGTACCGGACCACTTAATGACATTTGATATATGTTTTCCAGCTTGTGCTGGTATTTTGTGTCGAACCAACGGTCCCGTTCACCCATCAAAAGATCGTTTAACCCTGAACCAAAATTCGTCGTGGAAACTCGTACTTTTCCGGAATATTTGGTGCCTCCCTCTTTCATCGCGAGATTAAGCACTCCAGACTGAACGTTTCCATATTCCGCACTGAATCCACCCAGCGTCACTTCCATTTCCTGAATACCTGCTTCGGGTATATCCGCCGTAAATCCGCCCATATTCCCGGAATATTCCCCGGCAGGGTCCTTTACTGGCAAACCATCAATTAACACCAAAACTTCTCCAGTCCTGCCGCCTCTGAAATGACTACCCACAACTCCGGCCTGGTTGCGAGCAATAGATTGAAAATCGTCAATCGGCTGCATTTCCATTTCTTCGGTGCTCACAGTAGTTCTTGATGTAAATTCATCCCGTTTCAACAGTGGTCTTTCAGCGATAATAACAACCGACTCACCCGCTTTTAACACCTCAGAATTTAATTTAAATTTTAGTTTCGTACTTAAATCAATTGATACATGAACACCAGATATCGTGATATCCTGATAACCAATCATTGATGCTTTAACATTATAGTTGCCCGCAGGAACATTTAAAATCACAAAATATCCCTCATTGTCAGAGGCTGCTCCATAACTGGTTCCCTGAATGACGACGTTGACACCAACCAGGGCCTGTCCCGTCTTACCATCCGTAACAAATCCTTCAACTTTTCCGGTAACACCCCCAAAAATAAAGGAACTAAATCCAAAAATCAGCACCACCAAAATAATTACTTTTCGCATTGACGCCCTCCAAAAATGGTAATTTTCAATAGAACGATTATTGTTGATTATTGAAAACTATTCCCCCTAAACATTTGATAAACAAAATTTTTCCATAAAAACAACATTTTAATTTAGATAAAATGTCAACGAAATCAATAAAAAAATTTAAAAATTATAGAACAGATCAATCCGAAATATATCATTGTAAGTTATCTTAACTAATCTAAATGAAAGACGCAACATTTTATGACTCTATTTGAAATTAAAATCAAAAATTTGTATTTGTCTAATATTCACTTTGTAACCTACCATAGCCCTCTTCATCTAATCTGTCAGGAAAAAGGAGATGAACAATGTTCTTGAAAGACGAAGACCGGAAATTTATTACGGAACGACTGTCGGTCATGACCGACAAGGTAAAAATTATGCACTTCACTCAATCCATTGAATGCAGCTACTGTCATGAAACCCGGCAACTGATGGAAGAACTTGTCTTACTATCCGATAAACTGTCATTGGAAATCTATAATTTCCAGATTGACCGGGAAGAAGTCACCAAGTATAAGATTGACAAAATTCCGGCCACAATCCTCGTGGCTGAGAATGGTTCAAATCCTGGTATTCGCTTTTTTGGAATTCCATCGGGGTATGAATTTATGAGTGTTATTGAAGACATTGTCGATATTTCCAATAATAACCATGGTTTTTCAGAAGCGATGTTTACCGAAATTAAAAAAATCCGCCAGCCGGTTCATATCGAAGTTTTTGTCACTCCTACGTGTCCTTATTGCCCGGCAGCTGTCCGGACGGCCCACCGGCTTGCACTCGCCAATGAAAACATTACCGGTGACATGATAGAGGCCACCGAATTTCCCCATCTGGCTCAGAAATATCACGTCCACGGTGTTCCCAAAACCATCATTAATGAAACCGCCTCGCTTGAAGGAGCCGTTCCCGAGCAAATGTTTCTTGATAAAATCATGGAGATCATGCAGTAAACAATTAACGCTTTTTCACAATTGAGACAAATTCAATGATGGTTTTTCGTATTCCTTTTGCTAAATTAAAGCGCTTTGGAAACAAAAACTCAACTGACTGAAGAAGAACTCGTCGCAAGAGCCCAAAAGGGTGATCATCAGGCATTATCACAACTGGTAATAGACTATCGCAGCCGTATTTACCACCTGGGTCTACGCTTAACCGGTAATGAGCAGGATGCCGAGGATATGCTTCAGGAAGCGTTTCTGATCATGGTGAAAAAAATACACCAGTTCAAAGGAAATTCTTCCTTCTATACCTGGCTATACCGCATTGCCGTTAATATTGGTTTACGGAAACTGAAATCAAAACCCCTTAAATACCAGCATGTATCCATTGACGACCCCGATATTGAGTACATCAGCTCTATCGAAACCGCCGAATGGCCCACATTCGATTTCAACCAGGTTAGTCAAAAACACTTTCGGAAAAAACTTGACCAGCTCATCGAGAAACTACCGGAAATTTATCGTACGGTGTTCATTCTTCGCGATCTTCATGAACTCTCCACCGAAGATACCAGTAAAATTCTCCAGATCACACCATCAAACACTAAAATTCGTCTCATGCGTGCTCGTAACTTTCTGAAGGAAGAACTCGAAAAATTAGTGGACAAAGAAGGTTTGATATGAAAAACAATTCAGAACTCCATAAACAGATTTGTGAATACCTTGGCTGCGATCTCAATTCCGAGCCTTGCAAGCAAATTCAGGATCACATGGCCAAATATCCCAACTGTGGGGTTTATGTTGACAAAGTCAAAAAAACCGTCAACCTTTATAAAACTATCGATAATTGCGATGATATTCCTGAGAATGTTTGCACAAAACTATTCACTTCTCTGAATATCGATGACGTAAGCAAATCTGATAAAGAGTCCGCCGGGTAACCGGTCCCCCCGTTATGATTTCCAAAACATCGGATATTGAAGATATTGTTAGTGATTATCCTGAATTAATTCGCCCGCTCAAAGAATACGGAATTGCTTGTATCGCCTGCGGTGAACCGGTATGGGGAACGCTGAAAGATATAGCGGAATCAAAAAAAATCGAAAATCTTGACCTTATTATTAATGAGATGAATAATATTATCAAAAAAGGCAACCAATAATTATGAAAATAAATCTTTACCGCGCTGAAGGATCGACATTCATCGCCAAGGGCGACTCCAATCACTGGGTTGTACTGGACTCTGTGAAACAATTTGGCGGTAGCGACGCCGCTTCAAAACCGATGGAAATGATGCTGATGGCATTGGGCGGATGCACCGCCATGGACATTGAATCACTAATCAATAAAATGCGGACTCCGGCCGCTGAATTCCAGGTGGAAGTCACAGCCGAACGTCAGGATGAACATCCAAAAGTGTTTACAAAAATACACCTGATATTCATATTCAAAGGTCCAAATTTAAATAAAGCAACTATTGAAAAAGCCGTCAAACTGTCACAGGAAAAATACTGCTCGGTTTCGGCTATGCTAAGCAAGACTGTCGATATTAGTTACGAAGTCAAATATATCGGCGACGAAAAATAACCCCGCGTATTACTCTTCCATTTTAAGCTGCATAATAATGCTGCGTTCTTTTTCGATTTTTTCAGGGTTTTTGGATTTTTTCTCCAATACATCCAGCAACTGTAGTGCTTCATCATACAACTTTTGCTTCTTGAACACTTCCACCAGGGTGAAGGTCGGAATCGGTATTTTTAGTTCAATTTTACCGTTACCTAATTCTTTTGATTGAACCGATATATTATTGGAACTAAGGGATCGAGCAGGGCTGGGTTTTTTCGGTGGTTCTATCTCAGCTTCATTGACTATATTTTTTTTTTCATCCGGTTCCTGAGTTCCGGACAGAGGTTTTAATCCAATCTCCCTGTGGATTTCATCCAGCTTCTTCTTCGGATCAATTTCATTCTTTAACGGAACGGTAAATTTGATGTTTGGTCTTTGGACTAAATCATTGGGGTTGGCTTCCGGCGCGGGCGCTTCAACCACCGGCAAAGACCAGTTCTCTTTCTGAAGCTCTTCCAGCGGTTTTGTTCTTAATTTTGCAAACATTTCACTCAATGCGGAAGAATTCGCGCCAGGACTTGGTGGAGGCGTCCGAATTTTCTCTTTGGGAATTGCTGGCGCCTTCGGTTGAATCACCTTTTGCTCTGGTTCCGGCTCTGGCTCAGTTTCTAAAACAGGTTCCTGATCCTCGGATACTTTTTCATCCAGTTGGAGTTCGTCGTCTGTATCAGATTCCAATACCGGTTCGTCTTCATCGTCAGAAACCATCGGTCCCAGGTGTGCTTCTTCTTCACTTAAACTGACTTGAGGGGGCGGTTCTTGGATCGGTTCTGGTTCGTTAATTATCTCAGGTTCTAAATTAACTTCAGGTTCAGGTTCTACGGGTTTTACTTCTTTGGCTGCCCGTGAAATCGTTTTATGAACTTTGATTTCCGGCAAATGAATATTTTTTAATGATTCCCGGTCCTTGTCCTCAGAAATCCGGCCAGCCTCAGTTCGGGCATTGTCGTCAAAGGGATTTAACTCGATTACTTTTTCATAACAGGCTTTTACCGCCCCTGGACTCAATTGATCTTTGCCAATCTCGATCAGCAGATAATAGGCGTCCAGAAATCCATTATCCAGATCAATTGTTTGTTTAAGATGTTCAATGGCATCAGCGGGTTCTCCGGATTTGATTTCTGCCAGGGCAATCAAATAATAGCCATAGGGTGAACTGGGATCTTCCGTAATTATTTTCTGACAGAGTGCAACCGCATCGTCAATCAGGTTATTTTGAAGATTCAGATCGGCCAGCATTGGGCCCAGTTTGGTTCCCCCGTGAGATTCTATATATAATTCCAATTCGGATTTATTCTGTAAATCCATAGGTGACTCCTTTGATAAATAACATCATATGGAAATTTATAATCAATTGCTGATAAAACAATCATTTTTCCATTATTTAATAAATCAATTACAGCAACCCTTTATCTGCAAAACTACTGTGTTGATTACCAGCAATAATGATATGATCCAGTACTGGTATATTCATCATTTTTCCACTTTCGGTCATCTGTTTTGTCAACTGGAGATCTTCCCGGCTGGGTTCAGGATTTCCGCTGGGATGATTATGGATCAGAATTACTGCGGCAGCCATTCCCACAACTGCCTCCCGAAAAACCTCTCGTGGTGTTACTACCGACGCGTTCAGAATTCCTTCGGAAATGATAACATCTTTGATGAGTCGGTTATTACTAGCCAGAAGCAGAACCATGAATATTTCTTTGTTCAGATCGCGAAGTTTCGGGACATACAACCTCGCCACTTCATCGGAGGAT
>Ga0265596_1000968_pt1 | contig 14554 bp, 14 predicted proteins | sample saktaG_FD_190143 | JGI IMG/M metagenome (GOLD analysis project Ga0265596, IMG submission 190143) | Saline water microbial communities from Sakinaw Lake, British Columbia, Canada - sak_2013_06_06_60m | ecosystem: Environmental > Aquatic > Non-marine Saline and Alkaline > Saline ...
ATTTTCTATTGCACTGATACTTCAGTAAGTTTGTATTCATCGATTACGTCAAAAAAAACCCCTGTTCCTTCGGGAAATTCAACTGTTGTTTCTTCGACACATAGTATTGTTATTATACGGTTGATTAAGCCTTTTTCATTGATATAATCAACAATCCAAATATCATCATCCCATTCACCATCTTCATCCATATCGTAAATAAATCTGATTTCGTAGCAATTAAAAGTTCCTATTTCTAATTTAATTTCTTTTTGTGAGGATACTAACCTATCCATTCGCCAGGGTGCTCCACTTTCTCTATAAGTCCATTGGTCGCCAATTTCTATTGGATACTGGAGTGTTTTTACGGGAGGTTCTTCAAAATAGATTGAATCAGATAAAATGGTGTAAGCAGGAACCAATTGTTGTACATAATTTGATAATTGAAAAAAACTGTTGAATTCTAATCCCTTAAATCGAATTTTATTTTCGGATTGTTTTTTAGGTAAAATAATTGGGCCACCTGCAATATATGCATAAATATAAAGTCCGTCATCTTGGCTTTTGTAATAATTCGTTTGAGTATAAGTATTAATACCATCATTTTCGATGCCTATCATTTCATAAGTTTCCAATGTATCGTGTAGAAACACTTTATCAGTTATTCTTACTGATACTTCAGATGAATAAGTCAAAGTATCAAAATACTGCGGAGCTTCGGAACTATCTGAAAAAAAGTAAATATTCCATTCACGTGTATATTCCCATGTATTTCCAACTGAAAGCGGATAAATGAAATTATTTTCTTTACATTCTTCGTTTTTTTCTTCTTTGTTGCATGAAAAGAAAATCAAACTGAATAAAAACAAAACCAATATTATCAGATTATTTTTCATTATAATATATCAAATATACAAGAAAAAACTAATTCTACTTTTGTTTGAAATAAATATTTTATTCAATTCTTGAAGTCATTGGATTTTTCAAACCGGAGTATTTAATTAATTCCATTTTTACAGAACCGACAATAACTGCTGCTTCAGCAAAAATCGGGAGATGATTTTTATCGTCAGTAACCCAGACAAACATAGGATATTTATCGGCAAAAACATTGCCGGTAGCCATCATCGGGGCAAATTTAAGGCAGTTGAATTTTCCCAGCTCTGTCTCAACAATTTCTTTTCCCAAATATTGGATTGCTGAAACATAAACAGAATCATCAAGAAAAAAATCAATATTAAAAGTGCTGCCGATTTCAACACTTGAAATATCAAGTGTACGGGCAAAAAACAAAGCAGACACAAAATCCTGTATGTTCTCAGGGACATTTTTTACAGCGGTTCGGCTGGTTGCAATTCTTTTTTCATGATTAAAATAAACATCATCATCTTTTATGTAGCCACCTTCACGTGTCCTTCTGATAAATAAATACGGAACAAAAGCATCTTCATCAACATAGGACTCAAAACGATCGGTAACATTATAAAACCAGTTGAATGCACCTTTGGATTTTCCAGCTCCAATAATATGGAAAGTGCTTCTGTTATTAAATTTCTTATTTTCTTTAGTTATATGGATGGTAGCTTCTCCGGCTGTTAATTGTCCGGTCAGGAAGGAATCATAAAAAACACGATATTTAAGTTTCTCGCCTTTTTTAAATGCTTCGTTTTGATGGTTACGTAATTCCTGAGAATAAATCGCAGAAGTTAACAGACCACAAAAAAGTATTATGAATATTATTAATTTTTGCATTTAAATAACAATATTAATAATTTTTTTATGTACAATTATCACTTTTTTAGGTGTTTTCCCGGCTATCCATTTCTGAGATTCTTCTGCTGACAAAACTACTTTTTCAATTTCATTATTTGGCATGTCAACAGGTAAATCAAGTTTAAACCGCATCTTACCATTAAACGAAACAGGATAAGTAAAAGTATTTTCTTTAATATATTCTTCCCTGAATTCAGGGAAAGTTGCATAAGTTATACTTTCGGTATTACCCAATAAATACCATAATTCCTCAGCAATATGAGGAGCATAAGGAGAAATTAAAATTGCAAGTTCCTGAAGGATTGCCCGCTTATTACATTTGAAATCAGATAACTCATTTACACATATCATAAAAGCACTTACTGCCGTATTAAATGAAAAACGTTCAATATCTTCCTGAATTTTTTTTATGGTTTTATGAAGGATTTTTAATTCATCTTTTGTCGGTTCTTCATCCGAGACTTTGAAATTATTATTTTCATCATGATACAGTCGCCACAATTTACGGATAAAGCGGAATACTCCTTCAATACCTTTTATATCCCAGGGTTTATGATATTCCAAAGGACCTAAAAACATTTCATATAAACGTAAAGTATCAGCGCCGTATTTTTCTATAAGTTCATCCGGATTCTGGACATTATGTTTGGACTTTGACATTTTTTCAATTTCCCAGCCGCAAATATATTTTCCATCTTCAAGAATAAATCCAGCATTAGCAAAATCGGGTTGCCATTTCTTAAATGCTTCTACATCCAGAACATCATTTTCAACAATACTAATATCTATATGTAAAGGTGTGGTTTTGTATTTTTTTCGCAAATTATATGAAACGAATTTGTTTGTTCCTGTTATCCTGTAAACAAAATTTGAGCGCCCCTGTATTTTCCCCTGATTTATTAATTTTTTAAATGGTTCATCTTTGCAAACAAGACCTATATCAAAAAGAAATTTATTCCAGAAACGTGCATAAATCAAATGACCTGTTCCATGTTCATCGCCACCAATGTATAAATCAATATCTTTCCAGTAATTATTTGCTTCCTTTGAAAAATATTCTTTGTCATTTTTCGGGTCCATATATCGCAGATAATAACCGCTTGAACCTGCAAAACCGGGCATTGTGTTTGTTTCAAGAGGGCAACCATTTGCTGTTTTCCAGTTTTTAGCTCTTGCCAAAGGCGGTTCACCGCTTTCTGTCGGGAGATATTTATCAACAGGAGGTAATTTAAGAGGCAATTCACTTTCATCCAAAACATAAGGCATCCCATTTTTGTAATAAACAGGGAATGGTTCACCCCAGTATCGCTGACGGCTGAAAATAGCATCTCTCAGCTTATAATTTATCGTGCCATAGCCAATCTCCATTTCCTCAATTTTTTTAATTGTTGCACGTATGGCATCATTTACTTCCATTCCATTTATAAACCCTGAGTTAATCATCTTTCCTTCCTTGGCATCATACGATTCTTCCCAGTTTTTAGTATCGGTTGGTGTTTCATCATCTTTACAAACAACCTGAATGATTGGAATATCAAAATGTTTTGCAAAGGCAAAATCACGACTGTCATGAGCAGGAACAGACATAATGGCACCGGTTACGTATCCCGCCAAAACATAATCAGCTACCCAGATTGGAATTTTTTTATTATTTAACGGATTTATAGCATAAGCTCCGGTAAAAACACCAGAGATTTTTTTCACTTCAGCCAACCGCTCTCTTTCGGTACGGTTTTTTGCCCGGGACACATACTCCATTACATGCTTTTTTTTATCTGAGGATGTTATTTTTTCAACAAGTTTATGCTCAGGAGCAAGAACCATATATGTAGCTCCAAACAATGTATCAGGGCGTGTAGTGAAAACCTCAATCACCCCTCCTGAATCCTCCCCAAAGGGGAGGACTTTATTGTCTAAATTAGTTGATATTTTACTAATTACTTCATCAATACTTGTTATAACTTCATCATTTGAAAATCGAATAACTGAAAATCCCAGTTTATTTAGAATTTCTGTTCGTTCCCGATCTTCTTCAATTTGAGTATCATGAATTTTACCATCAATTTCAATAATGGTCATTTTTTCTAAACAAACAAAGTCAACAATAAATCTATCAATAACATGTTGTCTTCTGATCTTATAGCCGATTTGTTTATTTCTAAGTCTTTCCCAAATAATTGACTCTGCTTCAGTTGGATTTTTTCTGGCTTCTTTAGCTTTTTCTTTTAATAAAGCCCACATTTGCGAATCAGTATTATAGAATGGAGGAGTATCTTTTTTTACAGAAGTATGAATAGAACTTTTTACTCCCTCCCTATTGGGGAGGGTCGGGGAGGGGTGTATTTGAAATTCTACCATTGCCCCTTCACTTCTTCCAATCCAGTTTCTCTGAACTTCTTTTAATGAATCAAACCAATCCAGCCTATCAAGACCATCGAGCAAACGCTGGGCATAAGCTGTAACTCTAAGCGACCATTGTTTCATTAATTTATGTTCAACCGGAAAACCGCCTCTTTCGGAAAAACCGTCTTTAACTTCATCATTCGCAAGAACGGTTCCCAATGCAGAACACCAGTTAACCATTGTATCGGAAAGGTAAGCCAAACGGTAATTCATCAGAATTTCCTGTTGTTGTTTTTCAGTTTTTGAATTCCATTCCTCAGCAGAAAAAACATCTTTTTGGCTACATTCAGCCGAAATATCATAATTACCGTATGTTTCAAAGGTATGAATCAAATTTTCAATAGGTTCCGCTTTATTCGATTTTTTATTATACCAATAATTAAATAATTGAATAAAAGTCCATTGGGTCCATTTATAATATGAAGGATCGCAGGTTCTTACTTCCCTGTCCCAGTCGAAAGAAAACCCGATCTTATCAAGTTGCTCTCTGTAGCGGTCTATATTTTTATATGTAGTTATTTGAGGATGTGTTCCGGTTTGAATAGCATATTGTTCGGCAGGTAAACCGTAAGCATCATACCCCATCGGATGTAAAACATTAAAACCCTTCAGCCGTTTATACCTTGAATAAATATCCGAAGCAATATATCCTAACGGATGCCCAACGTGTAATCCGGCTCCGGAAGGATATGGAAACATATCCAGCACATAATATTTAGGCTTTGTGTGATCAATTTCCGCCTTAAAGGTTTTATTCTCACTCCAGTATGTTTGCCACTTTTTTTCAATTTCAGTGAACTTATAGTCCATTAGATGTTTATTAAATTATTAATTTGCGAAATTAAGAAAAGATGTATTAAATAATAAATTATATTTGTTAAAACAAATTTTGCATTCAAGATTGATTATGTTATTTATCAAAAACCCATGGAAAAAATTCTATAAAAAATATATTTATTCCTTTGATCCATTGTCAACTAATTTAAAAAATACCTTTAAAACGCTATTGTCATTATTAATAACATTTGTAATATTTTACAGCTTTTTCAGGGATTATTTATTATGGGCATTATTACCGACTTTTTTTATAAGTCAGATAAAAGTTGGAAATAGTATGTCAAGCCGCAGAATGAATATGTTAATATCAATCCTGATAATTATAATTCTAACGCCGGTTTCCACAATTTCGGGGAATTCATTAATTGTTTCTGTTTTATGGATAATGATCTTAACTTTTTTTGCATTTTTTGTACCCGTAATAAATCAGACATACAGCTTAATGGGTATGATGATACTTTTAGCAGTAGTTATTCCGATTAACATACCCGGTTCGTTTGAGCATGGGATTTACAGGTCGCTTTCAGCAGCATCAGGTGGTGTAATTTCTTTTATTATTTTTTACATGATTTTACCCATAAGACCCAAAATTATACTAAGTACGATTTTAGGGACGGTTTTAGATGACATCTCGGATTTTTTAAACATCAATATCAAAGATAAAAAAACAAAAGGACTTAATTTTAAAGAGATAAATTCACGGAGAGACAGAGCATTAAATGCTATTAAACGTTTAAGACGATTTCCTGTTATGTTTAATCTTGCTCCACAACAGGAAGGCGGCCCAATCGCATCAATTACAGCTTTTAGCGAAAGCCTTGAAAGAATTATTGACGATATTACAGCTATGTATATGTCATTTGATTTAAGCGAAGAAGAAAAGCAAAGACTTGCACCAATTCATTCTCAATTATTTCTCCTGTTATCTTTTGACGCCATCTCCGCCTTTTAACTATTAAATATGCTGCTTTTCCTCGTACTGGAAAATCTTGAACTGTAACTTTATTATGAAATCCTTTGGACTCATAATCCGTGGTTGAATATCCGTCGGGAAGCACATTCCTTTCTTCAAGGTATATGTTTACGCATTGTTCTTTATCAAGTGTTTCAATTTTTACAATATCAAAATACTCCTGTACATCTTTGGGTAATATTAGAGAATATATATCTTTTAAGTTCATTTGAAATAAAATTAGGTTATGACAAAGCTACTATTTTTTAGCTTTCTCCCCAACTTTATCAGTTGACCCCAATAAATCAGGGAAGAAATTAAGATCTGTGATTGCTGATAATTTTACAATTGAAGTAAAATATCTAAAAACAATTTCCGAATCCTTTTTGTCAGATAATGGAAAAAATATTTTAATATCAGACAGAAATAAACTTGAAAATTCTTTGAAAAATACCGGCAATACTTTTAAAGCAGCAATGACAGAACCCCGGAAATCAGTGGTTAACAAAGAAGAAATCTATGCTTTAATATTACATCAAACAAGAATACAACAGAAGTTTGATGAATTAGCCAATCTTAATAAACAACCTTCAGGCAAAGAACTTAGAAACAAAATTGCAGAAAAAATACAAAACTTTTATAATTAATCAATACAATGCCTTGAAATATTTGAAAACGAAATCAGGTCAAAATCAAAACCAAAAGCAATTCCCAACTTATCTCAATCCATTGAAAATATACGCACAAGGATAAAAGAACTTGACAAGTCGGAATTGATTGCCAGACTACCTATTGATAACATTCTTCATCTGTCAAGTTATCTTGGCGTTTTACAAAAATTAGCACTTGAAATAAACGAAACAAATAAACATATCATTAGGTTATATAATATATAATTTTTTATAATTGAATTATAATAATAATGGCTCTATATTGAATACCTTGGATATTTTAACACAAAAAGTTTCATGTTTCATGTTCAAAGTTACAGGGTTGTAATATTAAATTAACTTTGAACCGCAAAATCATAATAATAAAAAGTCGGCAGTCCATCCATACGGATTTGTTTCACTTCGTACGGACTCCTTTCAGTCGTCGGCAGTCCTCAGTCCGCATTTAACAGTTAACTAAATGACTGGGAGACTGGAGACTGAGGATTGAGGGCTGGAGACTGATAATCAAAAAACCAATACTTTGCTAAAAAATCAAAGTTTTATAAGATAATAGAATAGTATCAAAATTATGAGCAAAAATAACAACAAAAAATATGAAGAAAGCAGGAAAATATGGGCAACTACACGTGCACACCTGGAAGCTGACAGACTGAAATATAAACGCAGTGGGAAGAAAAGCAAAAGCCACTGGTCATTGTTTGAGAAAGTTCTGCAATTTTTTCTGATATTTATAAAATTATTTAATATTTATAAAAGAGGTTATCAAAATGCAAAAAATATTAAAGTCAATAGAATTGATCTGTATTTTCCTGATTTACCATGCTCATTTGAAAATTATAAGATCCTTCACCTTTCCGACCTTCATATTGACTGCATACAAGGATTAGAGGATATTATCTGTGAAAAACTCAATGGACTTGAATATGATTTATGTGTTTTAACGGGGGATTACAGAAAAAGCTGTCAGGGAAGTTTAAAAACTATCCTGAGACCTATGAAAAAACTTACGGATTGTATAAATGCGAATGATGGGATTTATGCTATATTGGGTAATCATGATACTTACTTAATGGCTGAATATGAGGATATAATTGATATAAAATTATTGATAAATGAAACGGTTTTTAAAAAACGCGGGAACGACAAAATAGCTATTACCGGCACAGATGACCCATTTTACTACTTTACCGACCAGGCAATAATGGCATTGGACGAAGATATTAATTGCTTTAAAATTGCTTTGGTTCACACTCCTGAATTATATGATGTTGCTGCTGAAAATGGATACAATTTATATTTATGCGGACATACTCATGGTGGGCAGATTTGCCTGCCTGGCGGAATTCCCATAATTACACACCAGTTTGAAGGAAGAAAATTTTACAGAGGTTTATGGAAACACAACTCTATAACCGGATATACAAGTTGCGGATGTGGTGTTTCGGGTGTTCCGCTAAGATTTTACTGCCAGGGTGAGATCACAATTTTTACACTACGAAAAGGAGAAGCAGACAAAATACTTTAATTTTAGTTTCGTTAATTTTATTAATTTAGCAGCACCCAAAATAATTACATGTCAAAAGCAGAAGATAAATATAGTAAAAGACGCCTTAAAAATTCTTATATAACCACAGTGGTCAGTATTACACTGGTTCTTTTTATGTTAGGTATGCTGGGATTAATAATTTTGCATACAAAAAAACTTTCGGATTATGTAAAGGAAAATATCGGGTTTTCAATAATCATGAAAGAAAATGTTAAAGAAGCCGGTATTATTCAGCTTCAGAAAACCCTTGACGCCTCTGATTACGTAAAATCAACCGAATATATTACAAAAGAAAAAGCCGCTGAAGAATTGACAAAAGACCTTGGCGAAGATTTTATTGATTTTTTAGGCTACAATCCATTATTACCTTCCATTGACCTCAGGCTAAAAGCCGAATATGCAAATATTGACAGTCTTACTATAATTGAAAAAGATTTGTTGGTAAACAAAAATGTAAAAGAAGTTTTTTATCAAAAATCATTAGTTCATTTAATCAATAAAAATTTAAAAAAAATAAGTATCATTATTCTGGGATTTAGTATTCTACTGCTGATAATCGCTATTGCATTAATTAACAATACCATCAGGTTATCGGTTTACTCAAAACGGTTTTTAATTAAAAGTATGCAATTGGTTGGAGCTACGCAGGCATTTATTCGCAGACCATTTATTTTAGAAGGTATTTTGCATGGAATTATGGGAGCTTTTATTGCAATTTTATTATTAGTAGGCATTTTGTACTTTTCTCAAAAAGAAATTCCCGAACTAATAAATTTACAGGATGCCGACCTTTTTATTTCAATTTTTGGATTTGTTATTTTACTGGGAATAATTATTTCGTGGATTTCAACATTTTTTGCCGTAAAAAAATATTTGAATTTAAAAGCTGACAGTTTGTATTACTAAAAAAAGTTAAAAAAATAAGCAAATAAAAAAAATACTATTATTTTTGAGCTTCCAAAAAAGAAAAAGAATGAGCAAAAAAAAGAAAAAAATCATCCACTCTGTAAAACCAAAAGTTTCGGAGACTAAAAAATCAGCAACTGTTCAATCAAAGCAAAAACCAACACAAGACAGTACTACTGTTTTTGCATTTACAAAACAAAACTACAAACTGCTATTAATAGGATTAGCTTTTATTTTAGTCGGGTTTTTGTTGATGATTGGCGGTGGTTCGGATGACCCAAATGTTTTTAGTGATAAAATTTTTAGTTTCCGACGACTTACTCTCGCCCCGATATTGATTCTTACAGGATATGTTATTGAAATATTTGCAATTATGAAAAAACCCAAATCATAAAACTATAGCAAATATAATCTGCGTATTTATAATTAAACAATTTTATAAATAATCTGTTACGGGATAAATTCTTAAATATGGATTGGTTAGAAGCATTAATTTTAGGTATAGTGCAGGGGCTCACTGAATTTTTACCGGTCAGCAGCAGTGGTCATCTTGAATTAGGAAAAGTTATCCTGGGGGTTGAAGCAGAAAGAAATTTAATATTTACAGTTGTTGTTCACGGAGCAACTGTTTTAAGTACAATATGTATTTTTTATAAAGATTTGTGGATATTACTAAAAGGTCTTTTCGCCTTTAAATGGAATGATGAAACAAAATATATTTCCAAGATACTAATTTCAATGATACCTGTAGTAATTGTCGGACTTCTATTTGCTGAGGAAATTGAAAGTTTTTTCACTGGTAATATTGTCTTTGTAGGTTCAATGTTAATCATCACTGCATTATTACTTACCTTTACTTATTTCAAAAAATCCAATTTTCAAAAAATATCCTTTATTGATTCATTTATTATTGGCATTGCACAGGCAGTAGCTGTGTTGCCCGGCATATCCCGTTCAGGAGCAACCATTTCAACAGGTTTAATGCTTGGAAATAAAAGGGAACTTATTGCAAAATTTTCATTTTTAATGGTTTTAATTCCAATTATAGCTGCTAATGTTAAAGACTTATTCACAGGCAAAATGGCAAGTGAATCAAGTATAGGGGCAGTTCCATTATTGATCGGGTTTTTTGCAGCATTTATTTCCGGCTTGCTTGCATGTAAATGGATGATTGGAATCGTAAAAAAAGGTAAATTGATATATTTTGCAATTTACTGTTTTATTATAGGATTAATTGCAATTTTTGTCGGATAATTTATTTCATTGGATGCTAAATCAAACCCCTGAATATCAATATGATTTTTTAAAAGGAGAAGTTCTCCTTATCAATAAACCATATAAATGGACTTCCTTTAATGTTATTAGCAGCATCAGGTATTTAATAAAACACCATACAGGTATAAAAAAAATTAAAGTCGGACATGCAGGAACTCTTGACCCGCTTGCCACCGGATTATTAATTATTTGTACAGGTAAGTTCACAAAAAAAATTGATGAATTTCAAGGATTAGAAAAAGAATATACAGGCTCTTTCATCCTTGGAGCTACAACTCCGTCATTTGACAGAGAAACAGAAATTGACCAAACTTTTAATATAAGCCATATAAATCCTGAAATGCTTTTGCAAACTGCAAAAAAATTTACAGGTACTTTTGAACAAACACCTCCATTATATTCCGCAATTAAAATTGAGGGAAAAAGGGCTTATAAATATGCCCGTAATAAAGAAGATGTAGAAATCAAGCCAAAGCTCATTACTATAAAAGAATTTGATATAACAAATATAAATTTACCTGAAATATTTTTCAGGGTTGTATGTAGTAAAGGAACTTATATTCGTTCACTGGCGAGTGATTTCGGAGAAGCAATAAAATGCGGAGCTTACCTGTCTTCATTGAAAAGAATAAGAATAGGAAACTTCAGATTAGAAGATGCAATACAAACCGAAGACCTAAAAAAATCATTAAAAATAAAAAAAAACAACAATAATACTTGACAAAGCGTTTAAAATGTATTAATTTAGATTTATGAAAGTTGACAATTCCTATAATATTATTACTTTTGCAACCCTTTTTCCAAATATTAATTGTATATAAATATGAAACTATCCCAATTCAGATATTATTTACCACCTGAACTGATTGCAAGCCATCCTCCCAAAGACAGGGATGATTCGAAATTAATTATACTTGACAGAAAAAAACAGTCTATTAAACATAAATCATTTAAAGACATATTAAAATTTTATAATGATGGTGATGTTTTTGTTATTAACAACACTAAAGTTTTCCCTGCACGTTTATATGGCATAAAGGAAAAAACCGGTGCAGATATTGAAGTTTTTTTATTACGTGAATTAAATCGCGAAACTCGCTTATGGGATGTACTTGTTGATCCTGCTCGAAAAATCAGAATCGGGAATAAGTTATATTTCGGCGAAGATGAATCATTGGTTGCCGAAGTTATTGACAATACAACCTCACGCGGAAGAACTTTACGGTTTCTTTTCGATGGTTCTTACGAAGAATTTAAAAAAACCATTAAAAGACTTGGGAAAACACCATTACCAAAGATACACGACAGGCCTATTGAACCTGAAGACGAAGAAAGATATCAGACAATTTATGCAAAACACGAAGGTGCAATAGCAGCTCCAACAGCAGGCCTTCATTTCAGCCGTGAGCTAATGAAACGCCTTGAACTCAAAGGTATTAGCTTTGCTGAAATTACACTTCATACCGGTTTGGGAAATTTTAGAAATATTGAAGTTGAAGACCTTACCAAACATAAAATGGATTCCGAAGAGCTAATAACTGATGAAGAAAATACTCAAATCATTAATAAGGCAATAAAAAATAAAAAAAATGTTTGTGCAATTGGTACAACATCCATGAAAGCTTTGGAAACTTCTGTTTCAATTACAGGAATGGTAAAACCATATAAAGGATGGACTAACAAATTTATTTTCCCACCATATAAAGTTCAGGTTGCTAATAGCATGATTACCAATTTGCATTTACCCCAATCACCAATGATGATGTGTGTGGCTGCATTTGCAGGTTATGATTTTCTGATGAAAGCATACAAGAATGCAATTGAACGTAAATACAAATTTTTTACTTATGGAGATGCAATGCTTATTATTTAATATTATATCTGTGTTTTGAAAAAATTTGTAATTATAGTTGCCGGCGGAAGTGGAAAAAGAATAAATACCGAAATTCCAAAACAATTTATCTCACTCGCAGGAAAACCCGTATTAATTCATACAATTTCAGCTTTTTATAATTATTCCCCTGAAATAAATATTTTATTGGTTTTGCCAAAAATCCATTTCGGCTTGTGGGAAAACCTTTGTAAAAATTACAACTTTAATATTTCACACAAAATTGTAGAAGGAGGTAAAACACGGTTTCTTTCCGTAAAAAACGGTCTCTCAAAAATTGATAAAAATGGAATTATTGCAGTTCATGACGGAGTGCGACCCTTAGTGAAAAAACAAGTAATTGAAAAAGCTTTTCTTGATGCGGAAATTTATGGAAATGCAGTCCCTGCAATTCCTGTTAATGAATCAGTAAGAGAGATTAATAAAACAGGAAGTAAAATATTCAACAGGAATAACTTACGTATAATTCAAACACCACAGGTTTTTAAATCTTCAATTTTAATAAAAGCATACGAGCAAGCTTATCAAAAAAAATTTACTGATGATGCAAGTGTGGTAGAATCTGCCGGGGAGAAAATCAACCTGATTAAAGGTAATCCGGAAAACATTAAAATAACCACACCAATAGATTTAAAAATTGCAGAAGCATTATTAAAAATAACTCCTAATTTTTCCTCTCCTTCCATTCAAATTTCAGAAAATTGCCAAAAATTCCCATAAATGAAATATAAATAATATAAATTATTTGAAGTGGTAAATAGTTCCATAATAACTTCCTGCGTCTTACAAATTTTGTGATCCCAACCAAAACCGGTAAATCAATTACTAATTTTACAATAAACATAATAAGAACAACAGGCAGTAATTCATAATAAAACAATCCCAACACAAAACCCGTCAATAAACCAGAATTAAACAAATAAACTACCAAAGCAGTAGTAATGATGGAAAAATCAGTATAGCCTGAACTTTTTGAAACCCATCTTATCCTTTGTGAAATAAATTCCCTGAATGATTTTTTAGCTCCTGTGTAAACAACAGCATCAGAATTTTTTAAGAAATTTATTGCGGAACTTCCCCATTTCTTTTTTATTTTTAAAAGCAGAAAAACATCGTCGCCCGAAACAAATTCATTTTTTGTTTCAAAACCGTTTACTTCATCGAATGCCTGTTTTTGGTAAGCTAAGTTTGCTCCATTACACATAATCGGCAAACCGATTTCAATTGCTCCTGCTCCTGAAGCGATCAAGCTTAAAAATTCCAAAGACTGAAGTTTTTTAAACCACGTATTCTCATTAAGAAAACACACAGGCCCAACGATCATTTTAGGATGTTTTTTTTCATAAAAATTAATAATTGTTGAAAGCCAATTTTTATTTACCCTGCAATCAGCATCGATTGTAACTATTAATTCACTGCTTGAATTTTTTAAACCGGTATTAATGGCTTGCTTTTTTGCGGAAATTTGTGGACTTCCTATTTCTGAAGTTATTAATTTTACTTTGAGATAAGGATTGGAATTAATAAAATCTTTTATCAGATTTTTAGTATTATCAGTTGAAAAATCATCAACAACAATAATTTCAAATAAATTTTTAGGATAAGTTTGCTTAAGCAGATCATATAAAATATCAGTAATGTTTTGTTTTTCGTTTCGGGCAGGAATTATTATACTTACTTTTGTTATAGGTTCTTTATCAGATAAAACAAATTTTTCAAGTCTAAACCATCCATAAGTAAAAGCAAGTATAACAAAGACATAAGCAAAACACAAGCAAATTAAAAATATGGATATTATTAATGAACAAGTTTCCATATTAAGAATTCTTTCTGAAAAATTTAAGTTTAAAAACAAAGAATGTCCCGGCAATAGCCGGAATTATAATGTTTATCAACCATAAAGCAGATGATGCTGAAAAAACACCAATATCAATTTGTTCGGTAAGAATACTGTATTTTTCAAAAAACAATCCAATAAGATAAATTGAAATACTCCCTCTGATGCCAATTTCAGCTAAAGCTATGGTAGGTATTACCGTTATTACAAAAAACATTACCGAAACAGTAATAACAGCATAAAATAACGGGATCGGCACCGAAAACAATCTCAATAATAAATAAAACTGAAAAGTAAAAATGCAATATCTGAAAATACTTATTAATAAAACTTTTAGCAATTCAAGTTTTGAAAATATTGAAAAAACTTTAATATGCTCCCTGAACTTCTCCCACTTTTTCTTTGTAAAAATTTTTAAAAAGGTTGAAAGAATAGAAATATTAAAATAAAATAAAAAAATCAGGAAGATAGCTATTACTAC